>ERZ1034710.159-NODE-159-length-27515-cov-4.004661_pt1 | contig 27515 bp, 20 predicted proteins | sample MGYA00520597_ERZ1034710 | MGnify/ENA primary metagenome ERZ1034710 (study PRJEB33766, sample SAMN09781714) | gut metagenome | biome: gut microbiome | host: Homo sapiens | place: Madagascar | study: EMG produced TPA metagenomics assembly of the PRJNA485056 data set... | reverse complement strand
AGCGTAGCGGCACATAAGCGTGGAAAGTACCCACGCTAAGTGCCGACGTCTGCATACGGTCTGCTTATTCTTCCCTCTGTCGGGGCTACTGGGTTATGGTGACCATCCGGGGATATCTTATCGAATATCCGAAGGATGGCTAATATACTTTATTATTACTTAGAATATATTTTTCTGTTTATGGAGCATCCCGAGGGATGCTGCTGCCACTACCAGGAATACCACGCACACGGGCCAGCTGACGAAGCCGGTGACGGCGATGGCGGTGTAGGACAGGCAGTAGGCGAGGACATTTGATGCCACATGAACGAACACTGCCATTTTGAATTCTCCGAAATACTCATAAGCGTAAGCCATGAGGCAGCCAATGAGAAAGCCGTAGATGCCCTGCACGTAGTTCATGTGGTACACACCGAAGATCAGTGCGGACAGAGCTATAGCAAGCTTCAGATCCATAAATCTGCGCAGGTAACCATAAATCACTCCACGGAACAGTAATTCCTCCGCAATCGGAGAGATAAAGCCGAATACCAGAATACCCACAATAAAGTGTGCAGAATACTGCTGTGAAACGACTTCCGTATAGGCTTCGGATTTATTGGTCATACCCAGAAGTTCAAACAGGAGGTTGAAACCGATAACAGCACCGATGGTGGCTGCCACCAGCAGGGCATATTTTGCCTTACCTTCTTTTTTCAGATGGCTTAAATGCATATCCTCTTTGTTCTTCGTGATCAGAAGCTTTGCCGTGGACCATACCGCCAGTGCTCCGCCGATGAAGCCCAGTGCCGCTATGATACTGGACACATCTCCAGAATAGCCGTTATATGCACCGGTCTCATCCCTCAGGATCAGCAGATCTACCAGTCCACCGGAAGCACCGGACTGTGCCAGCTGATACAACAGTGCCAGCAGCGCATACTGCACCGCATTGCGCACCAGGATAAACATCAGGAACGAATACACCATGGTCCAGATTCTCTGGTACATGGGATTTTTCCTTTTATTGTCGGGATTGCTGTTCACCAGTTCCTCGCTGCCGCGAAGCAGAAATTTTTCCAGTTCTTCCACGGATTGTACGATGTAGTCCGCTTTTGCTTCCTTTAACTCTTCCTTGCTTCCGTAGCCATAAGTCACGCCCACGCTCTCCACGCCCAACGCTCTGGCTCCTTCCACATCGAACTTTCTGTCACCGATCATATAGACCTGCGCCGGATCCACGGGATTCTCTCCAAAGAGCTGACGCAGGGTTTCCTGTACCACCTGATCCTTGGTCTCTCTTCTGCCGTCCAGTTCACTACCCACCACTACAGAAAAATATTTTTTCAGATCAAAATGTTCCAGGATGCGCTCTACGTATACCTGGGGCTTACTGGATGCCACTGCCAGGAAATACCCCTTCGACTGAAGCGTTTTCAGCATCTCCTGAATACCGTCATAGACCTCATTTTCAAAAAGTCCCGTATCCTGAAAGCGCTCTCTGTATTTTGCCACAGCTTCTTCTGCCTGTTCGGCGGTGAAGCCGTAGAATTCCATAAAACTGTCCCGTAAGGGCGGTCCGATAAAGGGCTCTAGCTTGTCCAGATCCGGCTCCTCGATGCCGAAGGAGTGCAGTGCATACTGCACACAGGTAGTAATTCCGATTTTAGGATCTGTCAGGGTGCCGTCCAGATCAAACAGCAGATATTTTTTCATTCTTATAATTCCTTTTTTTGTATCTGTTCCAAGCCCTGTAACTATCGCAAAATATTCATTGAATACCGGGATCCGCAAGAATATTCTGTAATTGTTATGAGGCTCTGAATAGTTACCCTTTCTTTCTATAGCTTGTGGGGTCCGCAAAGCATTAGAAGCTGCGGATCTTGTCCCCGTCATCCTCAGTGTTTTTCAGTGCCTTGATCTCTACGTCATAGCCCACATTGGCATTGACCTGCACATGGACCACATCACCCACTTTTTTGCCAAGCAGTGCCTTGCCCAGCGGAGATTCGTTGCTGATCAGACCTTCCAGTGAGTTTCCGCGAACGGTGGTCACGATCTTGTAATCCTCTTCCGTGCCGTCGTCGATGAATTCCACGGTAACAGTGTTGTTGATGCCCACCTCATCCACGGCGGAGTTCTCGGAGATCACCTTTGCGGTCTTGATCATTCTCTCCAGATAACGGATCCGGCTCTCGTTCTGATTCTTGTATTTTTTCGCTGCATAATATTCAAAATTCTCACTGAGATCTCCGTGGGCTCTGGCTTCCTTCACGTCCTCCAGTGCCTTGGGACGCACCACCAGCTTACGATACTCGATCTCATCTTCCATTTTCTTAATGTCAGTGGGTGTTAATTCGTCGTACATAATATAATCCTTCTTTCTACAGCTGCATCGCATAGATCACTGCCAAAGACAGAATGATCTGAATGATTGCAAAACGGAATACGGTCTGTGTATTGGACCAGTCCCACACCTTACGCACATGGTCATGCAGCGGTGTTCTCGTATTTTTCAAAATATGGATCTTCAGGAAACGAAGCAGAGACACCTTAAGAAGTCCCAGTCCTCCATCCAAGATCAGCACCAGTGCCAGCGGGATGAACAGGAACGGGCAGCCGCTCTTCAAAATAGCGATGCTGATGAACAATCCCATAGCCCGGGAACCCGCATCCCCCATCATCAGCTTACTGGGTGTGGCATTGTACCACAAATAGCCCAGAATACATACGGCAAACAGCAGGATCAGGAAAGAGTAAGTCTCATTCACATCCTTCATGCGATCCACAATGTAGATGGACATGATGGTAATGATCGACAGGGTTCCGGAAAGTCCGTCCACACCGTCGGAGCAGTTGGTCACATTCACAGATGTCCATACCAGGATCACCGTGAGAATGGCGAATACCACAGGCGGCAGGGTGAACTTTACATGAAACAGTGCCAGCTCCACCACGTTGGAATTATATTTCAGAAACGTGATGGCTACCAGTGCCGCCACGCACAGATCTAAGAAGCCTTTTTTGTACTCACCCCATGGAGTCTTGGAAGCATCGTCCAGAAATCCCGTCATCATGCATACCACGATCAGCAGCAGATAGATTACCAGCTCTGCGCTTAAAGGGGAAAACAGCAGAACGGATGCCACAAATGCCATGACAAAAATAATTCCGGCACCTCTGGGTTTCCCCGCAGACAATTTTCCGTCATGGGCAAATTCTCTTCCTGCATCCTTGGGCAGATACGGACTTAATTTCGCCGTTGCCAGTACCGTCGCTCCAAAAGCAAAAAGGATTCCAAAAAAAGCAAGGAGAGAACTGCTTCCCTCCGGCAAGATCATCTGTAACATACTATCCCTCGTTTCCACATGAGATACTCACTTTTGTACTCTCATGCTGTATTTTCTGATAAATTCCGTAACTGTTCACAGGGGCATTCGAGAAATGAACACCTCAGAACAGTCACAAAATATTTTAACACAAATATCCCGGAATCTCAAATAATTTCCACAACAGTTCAGTTCTGAACATATCTGGGCACAGAAATCATGCCTGCATGATTTTGCGGGCAAATATGTGCAGGAGCTAAGCGCCAATCTATGAGCAAAGGTAGTCACGAAGTGACATAAAAGCGTGTTAACGCGACTCCCGTGAACGGCGTGGCTGAACTGTTACGTTTGACAGTTCTCCCACGGTAGACTACTATATTCTTATGAACACTTTCTGAAAAATAGCCATAAAAGGAGAAATGCCTATGATGATCCATAAAATTGAACCACATAAATACTATCCGGAATTCCGAAATCAGGAGCCAAAGCCTTCCGATTATCTGCTGTTATTTGATGGGGAGAAGATCTATCTGCCCTCCCATACAGAAAACAGTGATGTAACGGATACTTCCGCCGGTGCCGGCATCTCGGAGCATTCTCAAGTATATCTTCCTACTTTTGAAGAAGTCCATGGACTCTTGGGAATCCGTCAGCCTATGGAACGTTTTTTTCTGGACTGTGAATATCTCTTTTCCATTGATGACCGAGCATTCTTCCGCAAGACGACGGAGGACGCCGGTGCTCTCATGCTCCCGGAAGAAGACCTCTACGCCTCCGGTATGTTCCGTAATTTTGAGCCGGAATATCTGGCATTTGCTGGAATCACTGCCACCCAGATCAATCGTTTCCGTCTGGACCGGAAATTCTGTGGCCGCTGCGGGCATCCCACAGTTCCCAGCACTACGGAACGGGCCTGCATCTGTCCGGAGTGCGGTCAGATCGAATATCCCAAGATCTCTCCAGCCGTCATTATTGCCATCGTGGATACCGAGCGGGACAAGATCCTGCTGACCCGTTACGCCGGCGGTTCCTATCGTCACTGGGCACTGGTGGCCGGCTTCGTGGAAGTCGGTGAGACCTTCAAGGGTGCTGCCCGCCGGGAAATCATGGAAGAAGTCGGTTTAAAGGTCAGCGATCTGGTCTATTACAAATCCCAGCCCTGGTCCTTCAGCGATTCCGCCATGATCGGCTTCTTCGCGAAGCTGGAGGGGGATCCTTCTATTACTTTGCAGGAATCCGAACTTGGTGAAGCAAAATGGTTCTCCAGAGAGGATGTCCCGGATCTGCCTTCCACTATCAGTGTCGGTCAAGAAATGATCACCTTATTCAAGAATGGCGGGGATCCGTTCTGCCAGAGATAATTGATACATTTGCTGATTTTGCACTTCTATTCCATGATATACCTTGGCTTTGTGCCCCCGTGGTTTCATGCCCCGGGGGCTTAATCAGCTTCTTTTCCTCTCTGCGCCCCGCTCTCCCGATCTCCCCGGGTGCTTATTTAGTTTCTTTACCTCTCTGCGCCCCGCTCTCTCAATCTTCCCGGGGCTTAATCAGCTTCTTTTCCTCTCTGCGCCCCGCTCTCCCGATCTTCCCGGGGCTTAATCAGCTTCTTTTCCTTTCTACGCCCCGCTCTCTCGATCTCCCCGAGGCTTAATCAGCATGCTCCTTATATCTACGCCCCATGTACGCAAAAATCTGCCTCCGACAATAACATTGTCATGAGGCAGACTCCTTTCTGTACTTATTCTCTTCACTGTTTCTTCACCTAGAGCATCGTAGCTGTCATCGCTTCTCTTTATCTCAATAAGTGGCACTTCTTCGCTACCTTCACTAACAGATATCCCTTCGGGAAGCTGCGAAGCTCCTGCTCCGTGATACCCCGCATCAGGATCAGCATGACAAAGTAAACCACCGCTGCAATGGCAATCGCTGGAATGACAGAGATCCGCATGGACTTCGTCACCATATACAGACCTTCGTAGATTGCCCAGGCTGCTGCTCCCATAAACGCGGAGGCGAACGCCGGAATGACGAAAGTCTTTACGATCTCCTGCCTGTAACCTACCGCTCTTCTTACCGCCCACTGGTTCAGCACACACATCATACCGGAATACAGTGTATTGGCGATGGCAATGCTGTACAGATCCAGGCTTGTGAACATCAGAAGCAATACTGCTGCCACCGTCTGCACCACCAGAGAGATTCCGGCGTTGATAATAGGTGTATTTACTTTGCCAAGTCCCTGCAAAATCGAACTGTTCAGAGTCGACAATGCATAAAAGATAACCGACAATGACAATGTCATCAGAAGAGCTGCCGCCAGATTCAGTTCCTCTGCCGTCTTATTTGTGAACAGCAGACTGATCACCGGCTTCGCCAGTACAAAAAGTCCCACAGCGCAGGGAATCGAGATCACCATGGTAGTCTTCACTGCCAATCCGATCTTCTCTCTGGCTCCCTTCACATCCCGGGCTGCCATCAGCTGTGCTACGGAAGGGATCATGGCAGAAGCCATAGCAGATGCAAAGGCTATGGGAATATTGGACATTGTCAGGGACTGTCCGGAGAAAATACCATATTTTTCATAAATAGATACCGTATCCAGATTGCGAAGGGACGGATACCATTTGGTGTAGATACTGTTGTTGACCGTACTGCTTAAGTTATATACAGCCGTACTCAAAATAAATGGGGTCACCACCAGTGTGATCGTCTTGAATATCTGTCCGTAGGAATCCACATGTTCATGCCTGTCACGCTGCACTCTGCGCAGGATCATTCCACGATTCAGAGCATAGACTCCCGCCATAAAAAGCAGCGCCACTAATACGCCGACACCGGTACCCAGTGCACTTCCCACGGCACCGTAAGTTGCTCTCATCACCTGCCCTGCCTGATCCGCCGGAACCTCCATCGTTCCCATAAACATTTGGATCAGAAGATATGCCGCGCCTACGCTGACTACTGCATTCGCGATCTGCTCCAGGATCTGCGATACGGAGGTCTGCGCCATGCTCTTATGTGCCTGAAAATACCCTCGTAAAACTCCCAGGATACCATAGACAAAGATCGTCGGTGCAAAGGTACGCAATACTGTGACTGCTGCTCCGGACACGAATAATCCCGCTCCGAAAAACAGAAAAAGGCTGGCTATACCGCCAACCACCAGTACATAGATCATGGCTCCGTGGAACAATCTGTGGGCGTTGCGGTATTCCTTCTCTCCCAGCTTCTGTGCGATAGCTTTGGAAATTGCCGAGGGAATACTATAAGAGGAAATCAACAGAATGATCGTATAATAGTTATACGCTGACTGGTAATAACCAAGTCCCAGATTCCCGATGACACTCTGTAAAGGGCCCCTGTAAAGGAGCCCTATGATTCTGCTGATGATTCCGGCTGCCGCCAGAATTCCCGCCTGCATGATAAAATTGTTCTTGGAACTGTTCTTATCTGCCATATGTAATCTTACCTTATTCCAGTTCTTTATCCGATCAGCCAGTCATACATCTCCTGATATTTTCCGGCGGATACCTTCCAGGAGTAGTCGGTGGCCATGGCACGATCCACGATCTTATTCCACTCTCTCTTCCTGTCATAGTAAATATGCTCCGCATAGCGGATCGTATTCAGCATCTCGTGTGCATTGTAATTCGTAAAGCTGAAGCCCGTACCAGTGCTCTCATACTCATTATAGGGCTGTACGGTATCCTTCAGTCCGCCAGTCTCTCTGACGATGGGTACGGTACCGTAACGCAGCGCGATCAACTGACTCAGACCGCAGGGTTCGAACAGGGACGGCATCAGATAAGCATCACACGCTGCATAGATTTTATGGGACAGTGCATCCGAATAATAAATGTTGGCAGCCACCTTGTCTCCATACTTCCAGTCGAAATGACGGAACATATTCTCATAACGTTCCTCACCGGTGCCCAGTACCACGAACTGGATATCATCCTGACACAGTTCATCCATCACATAAGCGATCAGATCCAGACCCTTCTGGTCTGTCAGTCGGGATACCAGACCGATCATCATCTTCTTATCATCTACGCGAAGCCCCAGCTCTTCCTGCAGGGCACGCTTATTCTTCACCTTTTCCTTGCGGAAATTCACTGCATTATAGGCTTTTACGATATTTTTGTCTGTCTCCGGATTGAACTCTCCATAGTCGATACCATTGACGATACCGCGCAGATCATGACTTCTCGCACGCAGCAATCCGTCCAGACCCTCACCGTAAAACGGAGTCTTGATCTCCTCCGCATAGGTATCACTTACGGTGGTCACTGCATCTGCGAATACGATACCGCCCTTTAACAGATTTGCATCCTTATAAGCCTCCAGCTTGTCAGAGGTAAAATAATACTCCGGCAATCCGGTAATGCTCTGTACCGTCTTCACATCCCATTTTCCCTGGAACTTCAGATTATGTATGGTGATCACAGACTTCATGTTGCGGTAGAAATCTCCGCCATGGAAACGCTCCTTCAGGTATACCGGGATCAGACCTGTCTGCCAGTCATGGCAATGGATCAGATCCGGCTGGAAATTCAAAAGCGGTAATGCCGACAGCACTGCCTTGCAGAAATATGCATACTTCTCGATCTCATATCTGGGATCATCCCCATAAGGCTTGAAGCCTCCGAAATAACTCTCATTATCAATGAAATAATAATGTACTCCGGCTTCTTCCGCTTCCAGAACACCTACATACACATTCTGCCAGTTGAAATCCATGTAGAAATGTGTCACATACCTGAGTTTATCCTTCATCTCCTGTTTCATACAGGTATACTTCGGGATAAACACTCTTACATCAAAATACTCCTTGTCAATATACTTCGGCAAAGATCCTACGACATCCGCAAGTCCTCCGGTCTTGATAAAAGGTACGCCTTCCGATGCGGCAAAAAGAATTTTTTTCATGTAAACCCTCCACATATGCTACGGCTTGTATTTCAAAATATAGATTGATTATACCATGTTTACGATTCATAGAAAAGAGGGCAGCGATAATTTACAAATCTTTTAGAGTCTGCGGTTTTGCCTCAGTTTCTGTAAGAAAGTCGAATCCTGTCAGCGATCAGCGCGATAAATTCCGAATTGGTAGGTTTGCCTTTGCCCGTGTCGATCGTGTAACCGAACATGGCATCCAAGGTCTCCATGCGCCCTCTGCTCCAGGCAACCTCAATGGCATGGCGGATAGCGCGCTCCACGCGGCTGGGTGTTGTCTGGAACCGCTTGGCGATGGTCGGATACAGGATCTTCGTGATGGAACTGATCATCGCCGGATCCTCCACCGACATCATGATAGCTTCCCGCAGATACTGATACCCTTTGATATGTGCCGGGACTCCGATCTCATGGATCATATCTGTGACATCTTTTTCCAGGTCATGGATGACTTCCCGGGGCTGTTCTTTTTTTTCTGTCGCTTTTACTGTGCTGTCTTTGGCATTTTTCGTAGAAGGAACCGTGATCATAATTTGGAATTCCTTGTTGGCATTCATCAGATCCCCCAGGATTTTGTATACTTTTTCATTATCCTTTGTAGTTGTAATGTTTAATTTTTCCATTAAACTACCTCCATGACTACAAAACTACTTTTTTCACGTACCGTTCTATTATAAATAGATATGCGTCGTAGCTTCAAGCAGAACCCGTCGCAAGATTTTTCCAAATTTCGCAGAATAAAAAAGGTAAAAAAGGCGCCCGGAATGACCCGGACGCCAATAAGAGGGAAAATGTATAAGTAGAAAAACTACGAGTAAAGCAAATTAAATTAATGATGCTCTGCCAGAGTGTGAAGTGCTTCCTTGATGGCTGCCTTCACAGTCTCATCCTGTTCTGCATTCAGTCTGTGCAGTAGATAGGTCTTGGCATATTCGGTGCCGATGCTGCCTAATGCTTTTGCTGCTTCGATACGGATCTTCGTATCCGGATTGTCGATCATGTGGGCAATGCTGTTAACACTGTCTTCATCCTTGATCCGGCTCAGAGCTTCCAGTGCGGCTACCACCACGGTGTCATCGGAAGAGCTCAGATATTTGATGATCTTGTCGGATTTTCCTTTCTCCTGTAATTTCTGAATCTTACTTAAATCATGTTGTTCCATAAACACGCGCCTCTTTCTTTCTGCCAGCGCGGGGGCGGTAAAATCGTCTCCGGATCATCACTATATGTCGCCTGTGGTGATTGGCTTCTCTTGATAATGTTATAATAACACCTTATCTGTCAGAAAACAATTATAGTAAAATGAAGGATTTCTAAAAATTCTATAACCTGGTTCCACTTGTCCCATCACGTTTTTTATACTATACTGATATCATCAAATCGAAAGAAGGTACTCTCATGACAAAACAGGAAATCAGCGAGATCAAAAAGCTGTTCACCCCGAAAAACTGCTCCATCACAAGAATCTGCGGATGCTACGTGGATGGAGAGAAGAATAAAAAGACGGAATTAAAGCAGGCGTTCTTAGCTCTGCCGGAAGAGGAAATGTTCAAGTATTTCGAGATTCTGCGGAAGAGTCTGTCCGGCACCATTGGAAAAAATCTGCTGAATCTAGAGTTCCCGTTAAAGAGTGAAACGGAGGGCGGCACACAGGAATTCCTGCTGCGTCTGCGGGACAGCCGTCTGAAGGATGATGCATTGCTTGAGCAGTTCTACGACCGCATCATTGAGTCTTATGAATATGTGGGCAATTATCTGATCCTGCTGATCCACGATGCCTACGATGTGCCGGGACGCACCAGAGACGGTATTGAGATGGAGGATGCTTCCGATGAAGTCTATGACTATATCCTTACCTGCATCTGTCCTGTGGATCTGTCCAAGCCGGGACTAAGCTACAACGCAGTGGAAAACACCTTCCAGAACCGTATCCGGGACTGGGTGGTAGGTATGCCGGACGCTGCTTTCCTGTTCCCCGCTTTCAATGACAGGAGTACTGACCTGCACAGCACTCTGTACTATTCCAAGGATGCGGAGGAATTAAAGGAAAACTTTGTGGATCTGATGTTAGGCTGTCCTCTTCCTCTGTCCGCAGGCGGTCAGAAGGAAACCTTCCAGTCACTGGTGGAGGAGACTCTGGGCGATAGCTGTGATATCGAGACGGTGAAAAATATCCACGAGAAAATGAATGAGATTGCCCAGGAACATAAAGAAGATCCCGAGCCTGTGGTATTAGATAAAAATGAAGTAAAAACCATTTTTGCCAGCAGTGGTGTAGCCAATGACCGCATGGAGGTCTTCGACCAGTGTTTCGATGCCACTGCCGGTGAAGCCACCTCCCTCATGATGACCAATGTCTACAATCCCCGCAGCTTTGAGGTAAAGACGCCGGATGTGGTCATTAAGGTCAATCCTGAGCGCACGGATCTCGTCAACACGAAGCTGATCGACGGCAGACAGTGTCTCGTTATCGAGCTGGACGGTAATATCGAAGTCAACGGCATCACCGTCCGGGCTGCCGGAAGCGGGGACAGGGAAGAATCTGAAGAATAAACCACCTGCCAAACGACAAGAATCGCACAACGAACTTGTGTAAAAAATCAGGAACAGCCTTACGAATCCAAACATCCGAAAGCTGTCCCTGGTTTTATTTTATGCGAAATCAACTATTGAATCTTGAAATACTGCATGCTCTCAGCCAGTTCATCCGCAATCTTCTTCAGCTGTCCGGCACTGTCATATACCTGCTTAAAGGTATCCAGAACCTCCTGTGTCTCGGTATAGGTCTGCTGCGTACTATCTACATTGTCATGCGCAATCTGCGAAAGCTGCTCCACAGCCTCCATGACTTCTCCACGGGACTCAGCCAGTCTGCCGGTACTCTCTCTGATCTGCAGGATACTCTGCATGGAATCCTCGATCTCTTTTAAGACTTCCGATACATTGGTTCTGGTCTCCTGCATGCTGCCGCTCTGTTCCGTAATGATCTCCTGCATCCGCTGCATGATCTCCATTTCCCGGGCGGAATCTTCCATCAGTTCTCTGGTGGTCTCTTCGATCTCATGGCCGGACTGGTTGGACTGTTCTGCCAGCTTTTTGATCTGGTCTGCCACCACAGCGAATCCTCTTCCGCTCTCTCCGGCTCTGGCCGCTTCGATGGAGGCATTCAGGCTCAGCAGGTTCGTCTCCTCGGCAATGGACGTAATGAATTCCATGGCGGTATTGATCTTCTGGATTGATACGTTGGTACGGTCGGTCTGCTCCTTGACCTCTCCGATGATCCGCTCCACTTCTTCATTGATATGGCACAGCTGTGCCAGCGTATCTGCGGTCTTCTTACTGGACTTCTGCATGGAAGCTGCATTCTGGTTCAACGTATCCACTTCTGTGGATGTCTCTGTGATATGCTCTCCCATGATCCGCATATTCTCGGAAGTACTCTCGGAATTCCGGGACTGCTCCGTAGAATTTGCTACCACCTGACTTACAGCGTTCTGTACTTCATTCATGGTACCGTTGGTAGTATCTGCTGCATTTCCCAGCGCCCTGGAAGCCTCCAGCAGACTTGCGGAATTCTGGGAGATTTCTTTCAGGATACCCTTCAGAGTGTCCTTCAGTTTTACGGTAACCCGGGACAGATCTCCGATCTCATCCTTCCTCTTTAACATCTTGTCATCAACCCAGACAGTCAGATCACCCTCTGCGACCTTCCCCATGATACCGATACTCTTCTTGATATTCCGGCTGATGGAAGTGGCCAGCTTCAGTCCCACGCCCATACACAGGATCATCGCCACACATACAGCTGCACCAATGCCAAAGATCATGCCGTTCACCACGGCATCCTTGTCCTCTTTATTCGCACCCACGAATACCATGCCGATGATTTCCGTAGAGTTGTTCTGATAGACCGGCATAAAATATCCGTAATTCATGACTCCGTCCAGAGATACCGCACTGCTGAAATACTCTTCTCCGTTCTGTAATACCTTCTCCACGATCCTGTCTCCCGCCGGAGAATTCAGAATCCGATCTCCGTTACTATCCACGGCGGAAGTCATGATGCGACGGTCCCCGTAGAAAAAAGTCACATCCATTCCGGTGTTGTCCCTGATACGATCCACCAGGCTCTCGGAACGGGAGATATTATAGCTGCCTTTCCAGATGTCGCCATTACTGGATTCCATATAGTCACCGGTGTTCTGGTCATACGCTGCCAGCGTTGCCGCAGCCGTTCCCTTCAGTCCTTCTTCGATTTCCTCCATCATGGAACTGCGTACCGTCGTCAGCATAAAAAAGATAGATAACAGTCCCAGCAATACTACCGGTCCGATGGTCATTGACAGAATCTTTTTTTGTATACTCATGAAAATGCCCCCTATTCTACCACAGATACGGTCTTGAAATACCAGTTGATACCTCCGGTGATCGTTGCATCATCCAGCGTTGTTCCTTCTTTGCCCACGGTCTCTCCCGTATTGGTCTCGATCACACCGTCAAATACCCCATTTTCTCCGGATAAAATCTGCTTCTTGGCTTCCTCTACTTTCTCTTTCGTTCCTTCCGCACAGAAGTCCGCCAGACTCGTAATGTTCACCAGATTTTCACTCATTCCGCCGTAATAGTTGCTGCCGTCCCAACTGCCGTCAATGACGCTCTGCACTGCTGCCGTATAGTAAGCACTCCAGTTCCATACCACACTGCACAGGCAGGACTGCGGAGCATCCTTACTCATATCCGAGTTATATCCGATACTGTACACACCTTTTTCCTGTGCCAGTGTCTGGGGATATACGGTATCGCAATGCTGTGCGATCACATCACACCCCATGTCGAGAAGTGCCTGGGCTGCTGCTTTTTCCCCTTCCGGATCATACCAGCTGTTGGTCACCTTTACGTATACCTTTGCGTCCGGATTCACCGAATAGATTCCCAGGGCAAACGCATCAATACCGCCGGTCACCTCCGAGTTGGTGGAATCCATGGCTGCCACATAGCCGATCTTGTTGGAGGTGGTGTTCATTCCCGCCACGATGCCGCTCAAATATCTCGCCTGATAAATTCTTCCGAAATAATTATTAAAGTTCTTGCCGTTGCTCATATAGCCCGTGCCGTGGGAAAAATACACATCCGGATATTCTTCCGCCATCTCTGCCGTAGTCTCCATATATCCCCAGCTGGTGGTGAAGATGATGTTGCATCCATCGTCGATACATTCCTGAATGGCCTGTCTGGTCGCCTTGGCATCGCCGTCGTTGACATTGATCTTACGTACGATCTGATCATCGGACAGTCCCAGATTCTGCTGCATACCCTGAATACCCAGATCATGAGTATAAGTGTAGCCACTGCCCTCCACCGGATCCGACAGATGCAGTACTCCTACCTTGATCTCCTCCTTTGGAATCCCTGCAGTCTGTGTTGTTGCGCTGCTACCGCTTTCCGACTGCACCACCTGCGTAGTCCCATTGCCACCTCTTGCCTCATATCCGATGTTTGTAGCATAATCGTCCACTTCTCCGGTACTACCACAGCCTGTCAGAAGTGCACACCCCAGCAGAATTGCCGCTGCCTTCCGAAAGATTCCTGTTTTACCTCTTCCCATATACAAGTACCCCTTTCTCTTTTGTAGTCTATGTATATCTCTTATCTCTACCGTCTGATTTCTCAGAATCGGTTGATTCTACAAATATAAACTACAGCCTTCCCTTATTCCCTGCTGCCATGGCAGGTAAAATAAATCACCTGATACTCTTTCGCGATCTCTGCAAGGAACCGCATTGCTCCCTTGGTCCGGTTCTCATCCAGATTCACAAAAGGGTCATCCAGAATCAAAAACGGTTTCTGTTCCTCATACATGGCTTCCACCAAAGCAAGTCTCATACAGATACCGATCAGGTCACGGTTGCCCAGACTCAAGTTTCTGATGTCTCGGGGCATATTGCCTTCAACCACCTGCAATCTGGTATTGGCATCCATCTGATAATTTTCGCATTCCGTTCCCGTGAGAATTCTGTAATATTTCCGGAACCCCTGCATGACAGGTTCTGTATATTTCGCAGTGAACGAACTCTTTGCCTGTTCCAACAGATTTTTTGTCATTCCAAGCAATTCATATTGTTTGAGTCCTTCCTCTGTCTTCTCCTGCAACGCTTCCAGCTCTTCCTGCATATTTTCCACATTATCCCAGGATTCCTGCAAGTCGGAAAGTTGCTTCTGATAGCTGTCAATGGTCTGAAAACGTTCTTCCATACGCTCCGAAAGGACCTGCATTTCATCTGCCAGACTTTCCAGGGATTCCTCTCCCTCCGGGATCTTCAGTGCCAGAAGTGCCGGAATGTCCTCTTTTGCTTCAAACGCTTTTATCTCCTGCTCGATTCTCCGATATTCCTGTAACTCCTTCTCATAATCCTTTCTATGACTTTCCAGTTCAGCCAGCTGTTCTTCCGGGTGCTCCTCCGGAATCAGCTGCAACGACACAAAATAGTCTTTTACCTGTTCTTCCAGCGCTTCATATTTCTGTTTTTGCTGTAAATATTTCTTTTGTTTTTCCAGTAAAAGCTGTCTCTGTCTGCACTTTCCCGCCAGTTCATGCAATGCCGCAAGATAATTTTGTGTTTCCGGTACTTCTCCGTGTTCTGCCAAAAACTGCTGCAAATCTTTCTGCAGTGCGGCAATTCTCGCAGTCTTTTCATCCGATCCTGCCTGCTTCTGCCGCTCCAAAAGTGTCTCGTAATCTTTTCTCTTATTCTGCAGTTCCACAAGCCAGGAGGTCAGTTCCAATCCTTCCCGAAGTCCCCAACGAGTGCAGAAATCCTCAATCTGTCCTTCCGCTATGCAGACCTGTGTCTCAAGTTCTTCCATTTCCTGTTCCAAATAGGAAAGCTCTGTATTTTCTCCCGTTTGGACTTTGGATCTGCCTGCTGTAAACAACAGTGCCGCTGCCACAGCTGCAATTCCCAGTACGATCAGGACTCCTCCGATCACTCCCTGTCCCAACAGGATCACAGCAAAACCGCCAATCGATAAAAGAATGCCAAAAAGCAACAGCATTTTTTTCCTTTTACCTGCTTCTTCCTGCTCCCGTAAGCATCTGGCATCTTCCTGTGCCTGTATGGATTGCAGAGTTTTCCTCTGTATTTCTTTCGCCTGCAGAAGACTTTTTCCTTCATTGCGGTTCGTCCAGGCATTTTTTATACTGTCGATCTCCGCCTCCTGCGGCATTCCTTCCGCAAAATATCCGGAAAGTTCCTCTAACCGTCTGCTCTCTTCCCCTGACAGGGCATTTTTTCTTGTCGCGCTTTCCAGGCTCTCAAGTTCTTGTGCCTCAGCATATTTTTCTTCCAGCCGGGCATTGTCCGCCATGGGAAAATTATCTTTACACTGCGCCTGTTCTTCCTCTGTCAGGCAATAGATTTCCATTGCCTTGCGGACAGAAATCCCCTGATTGCAGATGGCTGTTTTTTCGCGTAATTCTTCCCCTTTTGGTATCACGCCGTTAAAATAGCTTTTCGCTTCTTTTAAAGCCTGCTGTCTCTGTGCCATTTTTGCACGCAGATCCAGGTACTTTTCTTTTTTCGCCTGCTGGTCCTTATAAATTCCCAGCTTCTTTTGTCTCTCCTGCAGTTCTGTCAGTTCCGCAGAAAGCTTTTCTCTCTCCCCGATTGCCGCCTTTTTCCGGGCATCAATACTTTCCATCGTATTCTGTATCTCCTGCCCGTTACGGATCTGCGTCTTCAGTTCCGTAATGCGGTCCTTGCTCTGACGGAGCAATCCGGTCTTACGCGAGGGTGACATGCTGTTTAACAGATCGTTCAACCGCTTGTCCGCTGTCTCAAAATTATTGATATCGTCCGTATTCTCCGCCAGATTCCCGATTTTGGCATTGATGCCGTCCGTAACAAAGGTCTCGCAGTCATTCTGTGAGATGAAAATCGTTCGTTCAAAGGATCCTGCGTCGATCCGGAACAACTCTTCTCCCAGATTTTGTGTAAAATCTCTGCATGGCAGATTTGTTTTCGTATCTGTCAGCTGAATTTCATCTTCTGCGCTTTTACTCCCGAAGGTTCTGCGGACAGAATATTGCTTTCCTTCACTTTCAAATTGCAGTTCTCCGCCATAGACGCCCTTTTGCCAGGGACTGTATCTCTTCCTCTCATTTTCCAGCGGGTCTCTCTTCCCTTCATTCCGGAATCCGAACAGCATAACGCGTAAGAATGCTGCCAGTGTGCTTTTTCCCCAGCCGTTTTCCTCACAGACGGTGTTGCAGCCATCTGTAAAATCATATGTAAAGTCACTTAGTTTTCCGAAATTCTCAATGTGACATTTGATCAGTTTCATGCGTCCAGGATCTCCTCTCCGGCCAGTGCCTGCAATCCGTAATGTATCACTGTCGCCTTGTCCTCTTCCGACAGATCTTCTCTGCCCATGACAGTACGGATAAACTCTCCCTTTAAGGACTTATCCTTTGCAAAAGCAGCATAATCCACCAGATACGCAGAGCTGTCCTTAATCTTCACAAAATAAAAAAGGTGGCTGAACTGATGTAGCAGAAAATCAATATCCTTTTCACTTTCCACATCTATTTTCCCGACCAGTTCATACTTGATCAGACTTTTCTCTGGGTAACCTTTCCCGGCTGTCTCATCTCTCATCCGTTCCAGGATTTCCATCGTGGATTCACAACCGGTAATATCCACTGGAATGGTATAGAGCTTCCGGGATGCGAAAGGAATAAACGTACTGTCAATTGTACCTGTCAGCTCATCAATGTCAAGCATCACAAAACCATGTTCTCCGCATTCGTCAAACCCTCTGCCCTCCAGACAGCCGGGATAGCAATAGACGCCTCTCGCATCCAGACGCTCTTTTTTATAGCTGTGGATGTGTCCCAGGGCAAGATAATCAATTCCCTTATTTTTCAATGCCGCCAGATGAATGATCTCCGCCTTATCTCTCGCACTGTATTCCGATTCCTGCCCATGCAGGACTACAATGTTGCATTGATCCACATCCAGCGACAGCGTATTATATATGCTTCCGCTGTTTGCCGGTGTCAGTTCCACCCCGGTAACCGCAACTCCCTTACCTGAGGTATTCTCCGTCCCTGAAAGTTCATAGCTTATCCAGTTGTTCCCAAATAGATGAAGATTCTCCGGAAGCTCCGAAAGACCGGACGTAAAGCTTCCTTCGTCATGATTCCCCTGTAAGTAATAAAAAGCTATTTGGGGATGTCCCTGAATTAAGTCTTTTACCACATTCCGGGCGGTAGCGGATACGTTTTTCGTATCGAACAGATCTCCTGCGATTATGATCGCCGCCACGCCCTGCTCTGCCCCGTATGCAACCATATTCTGAAAGGTGGTCAGCAATTCCGTCTTACGTTCTCTCGTTTTTTCTTTGGTCAGATTTGCACTCATTTTGGAATCCAGATGGATATCCGCACAATGGATGATTTTCATATTGCTGCCTCCCGCATTAACCCTGTAGCACCTGTTGCAAAAGATTGTAACGATGCAGAACCTCATTCGCAAAACTGCATCTTTGATGCTCTCGTTTTGCAGACATATTCATTATATACGAATCTTTGTTCGATTACAACAAAAACGTATCGGTAGTGAGACATTCGGTCTCGTTTTCCGATACGTTTTTTTAAGATGCTGAATCACCTGTGTTTATGACTATACCTGCAGTCTGCCGGCTGTAATGAGTTTTCCGCTTTTTCTGTCAAATAACAGAATATCTTCTCCACCGATCTCGAACTTCACTTCCTGACCGATCTTGTAAGCGGTATTGCCAAAGACCACGCCGGTCAACAGGAAATCACCGATGCGAAGCTTAATCGTGGATTCCATACCGGTGGGCATAGCACCGTAGATCACGCCGTCCAGACCTGCACCATCGTGTAATTGCAGGGCTTCCGGACGTACACCGATGACAAAATCCTCGTTGGTGATCACGGGAGCTTCCTGCAGTGCATAATCATCTTCGTTCACTCTGGCAATATGATACTTGAAGACTTCATCCTTGTTGGATTTCTCCACAGCTTTCTTATCCTGCATTTTCTCTTTGTGACGGGCTGCCTCATCGGCTTCGTTCTTATCTCTCTCTGCAAACCATCTTAGCAGATCCAGATGTTCTTTCGGAACAAACTTTGCCTTTCTACCGTCTAAGATCGTCACATCCAGGCTGCCGTTTTCATTCTGCACACCCTTGGCTTCGATAAAATTAATGGAAGGATTTCCTACGAAATCAGCCACAAACAGGTTGTTGGGTCTGCTGTACACAGTCAACGGTGCTTCATACTGCTGCAGCACACCGTTGTTGATCAGGCAGATCTTCGTTGCCAATGTCATAGCTTCCATCTGGTCATGGGTTACATATACGAAGGTGCTTCCGGTCTCTACATGCAGACGCTGCAGTTCATATCTCATTTCCAGACGGAGTTTCGCATCCAGGTTAGACAGTGGCTCATCCATAAACAGTACCTGGGGTTCCGGTGCCAGTGTTCTGGCAATAGCAACTCTCTGCTGCTGTCCACCGGACAGTTCTGCGGGATAACGGTTCATGAACATTCCGATCTTAACGATACGAGATACTCTGCGTACCGCCAGGTCTATCTCTTCCTTGGAATATTTTCTGACCCTGGTTACTACCCTGCCACCGGATACGACTTCGAATTTCTCGTTAAGCTCTTCCCCTTTTTCCTTATGACCTGCCAGGATGCTGTCCAGCTTGGCAGTCAGTTCCTGCTTCTTTTGCTTTGCGGCACTTTCTTTGTCTGCTGCCTCATGGAGCTTGTAATTATACAGTTCCTTTGCAGTATAGATAGAAATAGTGTAATTATCGATCAGCTTCAGGTAGACCATATCCAGGTCTAATTTTCCCTTTTTATCTCTGCATTCCTCAATGAGTTTTACCAGCTCTCCCGGATTCTCCAGTGCCTTGATCATGCTTTTTAAAGCTCTGGCTTCCTCATCAATCACGGGAAGTTCTTCCTTGATATTTCCCAGTCCGAAGGAGATGTTCTGGTATACCGTCATGTTCGGCCACAGTGCGTAGTTTTGGAACAGGAATCCGACTTTTCTCTTATTTGCGGGAACATTGATTCCCGCTTCACTGTCGAATACCACCCGGTCTCCGATCTTGATCTGCCCGCTGGTAGGGGTCTCCAGACCGGCGATCATACGTAAGGTAGTGGTCTTGCCGCAACCGGAGGGACCAAGCAGAGTGATAAAGGAATTGTCCTCCATATCCAGACTCAGATCATCTACCGCATAGAATTTTCCCCAACGTTTTGTAACATGTGTTAATTTGATTTCCGGCATAGTTATTTACCTCCGATACCTTCATCCAGGCTGGACCCGGTCAGTTTATTTACTAAAGTATTAAAGATCAGGATCGTTACGATCAGGATCAGGTTGATGGCGCTGGAGAATGCATACAGTCCCATCTCATCGAAATAATCCAGTGTCGTGGAGAGGATAAAGCCCTGCGTACATAACAGTAAGAACAGGGACAGCTCTCGCAGACAGGTCATAAACGGAAGCATATATCCGTTGATAATGGAAGACTTCTGGATCGGAATGATGATCCGCAGCATCCGCTTGTACCAGGGAATATCCTGGATGATGGCCGCTTCCTCGATCTCTCCCGACAGCTGCAGCATGGAGTTCAGTGCACTTCTGCTGGCGAAAGGAATGTACTTGATCACGCCTGCGATGATCAACAATGTGTAAGTGTTGAACAGGTTGATCTTGTCATTGGAGAACAGGATGAAGAAGGCTGCGCCCACTGCCAGGGACGGCATCAGGTACGGCAGGAATGCCACACCATTGACGTAATTCGCCCACTTGCTTCTCCGGTTTTTGGATACTGCATAACCGATCAGGGTACCGATGGTACCTGCGATCAGAGCACAGCAGACAGCTACTAACATCGTTCCCTTGAAAGCTCTCCAGATCAGCGGATTGTGAAGAATACCGGGCTGTCCGTACAGAGCACCGGCTCCGTTGTTATCCGTCAGCCACCACTTGGTGGTCAGAGCACTGGGATCCATGGTGTACAGGAAACTGTAATCTCCCGGATTCGGAAGGAAAGTCTCTAGTGCGAAGGACAGGATCGGGAAAATACTGGTGAAGAAGGTGATGACAATCAGGATGACCGCGATCAGATATTTCCCGACTTTTCCTAAGTTGATCTTGGAGATCTGTCCGGATTTACCGGTAACCGTCGTATAATTCTTACGGCTCTTTAAGCTCATCTGGTTCATTAACAGGATCGCCACACCAAAGATCATCATGATGATGGCAAGAATACTGGCTTCCCCGGTATACTTGGAGTTCATGGAGATGTACTTGGTGGACAGAGTGGTCAGTCCCAGGTAGTGAGGTACGGGATAACTTCCCATGGCGCTTCCGAATACCAGCAGAATCGTGGAAAGAATCGCCGGTTTTACCATGGGTAAAGTAATACGGAACATGGTCTTCCACTTCGGTGTATCCAAAATCGTCGCTGCTTCCTCCAGATTGGCATCCATGTTGCGGAAGATGCCGCCGATCAGGATGTAGGCAAAGGGGGCATAATGCAGTCCCAATACTACTGCACTGGGGAACAGCCCCAGGCACCACCATTTGGGCATCGTAATGTGAAAGAGCGAAGCCAGCAGTCCGTTGGAGGTTCCGGTGACTGCATTACTGTTGAATACATTCTGCCATACCACTGCCAGTGTCCACTGGGGCATGATGTAGGGGAAAATAAAAATGGAGCTTAAATATTTTTTACATTTTAAATTGGTTCTCGTAATTAAGAATGCGAACAAACCGCCGAACAAAATGGAGATCAGGCAGGTAAAGACTGCCAAAAGAACAGTATTTAACAGCGGTGTCCACAGATTTGTTCTCGCCAGTTTACTGGTGAACAGATCCACATAGTTAGCAAAGGAATATCCGCTTGCTTTTCCGGTAAGATGTGCATCGATGGTGCCCGGATGAATCTTGAAGGTATCCTCGACGATTGCCACGATCGGCGCCACTGTGGTAAAAGTAAGTACGATACCAAACAGAAGCAGAATGATATTTTGTGGCTTGGAGAAATACGTCTTGATCTTGTTCAAAACAATCACCATCTTGCTTGTTTTTTTTGTGGCACTCTGATTCATGGTTAACCTCTCTTCCCAATACAAGCTTTTGGTCCTGTAAACCATCCACCCCTGCGAATAAGAAAACTGCTACTTACATGCAGGCATGATGTAGCAGATTTTCTTATTCTGACAGGACAAATAGTCACTTTTTTATATCATATATCACTCATATCACTCAGCAGTATACTTCGGTAACAGTTCGATCCAGCTTCCTACCGTGAAGGATACGGATGCGCAGTACTCAGGATCTTCCAGCACCAATTCGCCATCGGTAGACCACCAGTCGAAGCCTCTGTCATTCTTGCTCTCGTATACAACATTACCGTTCTCATCATTACCGCCGGTGCTGTGCTGATAGGTAGCTTCGATTGCCTTTGCCACTTCAGGGTTAGCGGAATAACCGCCCATGTCTTTGCCCCATGCGCTGAAGCCGTCTTCCGTACAGGTCATGTAAGCGATGAAAGCACATGCAGTCCAGGGCAGCGGGCTGTTATCGGTAACAAACAGATAATGGCAGTAACCGTATCCACCGATTCCCTTATAACCATCCTGATAAGCGGCAACCTTGATATTGTTCACAGATACACCTGCGGATTCTTCTACGGAGCGCAGCTTACTGTATACTAACAGTCCACACTGATCGGTAGCTGAATCGGATACCAGCGTATTACAGATAGGTCCATCATCGGTCTGGGCATTGTAGCTGCCTACCCAGAGTTTGATCCATGCCAGGGCATATTTACCATCAGCGCCTAAGCCTAAATCATTGGCTTCGGATTCCATCTCATCAATCGTGGGCTGGAAGTAAGCCTGCTCATCAGCGGGTAATGCATTGAAAGCATCCTTTAACATGGCTGCGTATTTGTCTTCGGTCAGCATGTACAGGAAATTCTTACCTACAACCTCGGAATCAATATCCATAAACAATGCGTGAGTTCCTTCCGCTACGAAGTCCCAGCAGTTGTCATATACTTTATCTCCGGTACAGTTGTATTCGAATACCTTATTCAGCGTCTGTAATGCCAGATAACCGTCCACCGCATCGGGTGTGGTTCCGTTAGCCTCTGCCCATTCCTTGGGAATGAACGTATCCAGTATTCCGGTCTGTGTCATCTTGGATTCGATCTGATTACCATCCTGGATCAGGGTCATTGCGAAGGTTCCTTCCGGCTTCAGGGAATCAGCGGTCAGCTGTTCAAAGATCTTGTTGTTCTTAGGCTGCTGCCAGTCAAATTCCATGCTGTAAGAAGGATCAATAGACTGCAGATACTCGATGAACAGAGGAAGTGCTGCTTTACCACGGCTGGAATTACCTACACCGTAAAAGGTCTTGCCGTTGGATTCTTCGATGGCCTTCTGTGCCAGTTCCTCCATGGTCATTCCTTCTGCCTGTTTGATGATCTGCTGAGTTGCAGTAAGATTTGCGTCGTCGGCTACCTCCGGGGTCTTGGTCTCTGCCACCGTCTCGGTTCCGGCTGTCTGTGTGTTATCTGCGCTTCCAGTTGCCTGGTTCTGGGTCTCGCTGTTGCCACATCCGGCTAACATACCAACACTCAGTGCACAGATCATAAGTAACGATACTACTCTTTTCTTCATATGCTGTCCTCCCTTGAAACATATAGTTTGTATAACCCTTCATGGTCCACGTACTTGGAATGGGATGTTTCCCACTTCCGTTCTGATGATTCTATTATACGTTGGGAATTCAGCAATTTGTATAAGGCAAAACTGTTATTATTTTAATATTTCTGATACTATGTATAGTTTTTCGGTTATTTTATCGTTTCTTTTGTGCATCTTTGCTGTTTTACATGCTTCTATCCTGGTATTCGGAGGGAGTAACACCAACAATCCTCTTAAAGCTGCTGGAAAAATGTGCAACATCACGATAGCCCACCTGCTCCGCAACTTCATACACCTTATTCCGGCAGTCATTCAACAGTTTCATGGCAGTGCGCATACGAACTCTGGTAATGTATGCCGCCACCGTGTAATCCGTCTCCCTCTTGAATGTATGACTCAAATGTCCTTCACTGATCCCCAGGTGCTCTGCGATCTCTGCCACACACAATTCCGGATCCCCATAATGAACGGAGATATAGTCTACGGCTGCCATAACATATTTGCTCTTGTCGCCTTTATTTAAGACCAGTTCGGGAAGCGGCTCCTCCTTTCTGTTTTCCAATTTTTCCTGTGTCCTCTTACGTTTCTCCAGTGCATTGCTCACTGCCTGTTCCAGTTCCCCGTCTCCAAAAGGCTTTAACAGATAGTCACTGGCCAATAATTTCAGGGCGCTCTGCGCATAGGAGAATTCACTGTAAGCAGTTAAAAAGATCACACTGACATCATTGCCTTCTGCCCGAAGTTCCTTCAGCATTTCGATACCGTCCATTTTGGGCATACGGATATCGCAGATCAGCAGATCCGGATGATATTTCCGCACGGCTTCCAGTCCTTCGATTCCATTGCCGGCTTCCGCCACGACGACACAGTTCAGTGCCTGCCAGTCTGTCTCCATCACGATTCCTCTGCGCACCAGCATCTCATCATCGATCACGATCACTTTGTACATCTTATTACTCCCTCCATTATTTCTTCCCGTTTTCTGCATATTCCCCACTATCCGGTAAAAATTCCTCTCTGTCCGTTGCTCTGTATCGGTTTCTCAGGCTTCTCCGTATCTTACCGGCAGCCGTAATGTCACTTTCGTGCCGTGGACTTCGCCTTCCTCTTCTGTTCGCTGTCCGTCCATAGTGTTTTCGATATTTGGGGTAAGACTCTCCATATGAATGCCGTATTCTTCCCCATAGGTCAGCCGGATGATCGTGTCCACATTGGATACTCCGATATGCCCCACCAGCTGCTCCTGTCTTCTGTGATTGATGGCATCCATCCGTTCTTCAGGAGCGCCACAGCCGTCATCGGTTACTTCAATACACAGGACATCTTCCTGTTCTGTGATCCGCACAAGGATATTTCCTTCTTCACTCTCCTTTAATCCGTGTAGTACCGAGTTCTCCACGATGGGCTGTATGATCAGCTTGGGGATCACGCACTCTTCCAGTCCCTCTTGCAGATCCACGGCATACAAGAACTTATCATTGAAACGGATCTTCTGGATATCTACATAACAGTTCACCAGTTCCAGTTCTTCTTTCAGATAGATGAACTGTCTCTTGGAGATACTGGTCCTAAGGATCTTCGCCAGTCCCGCCGCCATGGTAGCGATCTCCGGGATATGGTTGGCTTTCGCCACCCATTTCATGGTGTCCAGTGTGTTATACAGGAAATGAGGATTCAGCTGCGCCTGCATCATGGCAATATGGGAAGCATTGAGTTCCTTCTGCTTCTCCACCTTATCCTGCACGCTTTGCTCCAGTTCGTTGGCCATGATATTAAAGTTCCGGGACATCTGTCCCAGCTCGTCCTCTCTGTCGGAGACGATCCTGACGGTAAGGTCTCCTTCCTGCAGTGTACGCATGGCCGTATTCATCCGTTCGATAGGACGGGTCATATTTCTACCCAGCCGGGAAGCCACCAGAACACACAGAATGACACTAATGGTCAGCATCACGATCAACACACTGTACATGGAGTTCAATACTTCTGTTGAAAACACGCTGGGACAGGACAATGCAGTATACAATCCACTGTCTCCCAGCGGCTGGATCAGCAGTTCTCCGGCACGATATACTCCCAGCAGCTTATGACCAACCATGAGTTCTTCCCGGATCTGCTCTTCCTGCAGGTTACCATTATCATAAATGGTTCTCCAGAAGGGATCCATGATTGCTACCTCCGCTTTGGCATTTCCCTTATCATGAAGCACTTTTTCAAAATTTTCTGCGCGCATGCTGATCACAATATAACCTTCCGGTATACCGTCTTTTCCCATAAGTTTACCAGCTGCATACAATAAAATCTTGCTGTCATTAGTATCTGCACGCCGCAGCACCAGCGTCTCTTTACTATCCTCGACTGCTTTCAGGATGCCCCAGTATACAGGCAGATCCCTCTTGGCACTTCCCTGTGCCGTAGTGTAAATACATTTTCCGTTTTTATCATACAGATCAAATTGGGCATATTCTCTGTAATCAGTCACTTCCCGATAGAATTGCAGGTAAATCTTGCTCTTCGACCAGGTGTCATCTTCACCTATCTGGTCCACGATCCGGGTGTTAGCATTTATATTCTCCACTACCGTCTCGAACTCCTGAAACAATTCCAATATGCCAGCATCTATCTGTTCCGCCTGCTCTGTTACTTTTTTCTCATAATCGCTGTTGATCTTGGTCTCCATAGTCTGGATCAGGGATACCCCAAAAAACAATAACGGCAATAACGCAACTACACCGAAGCAGATCAGCAACTGTCTGTGAAACGACTTTTTAATCCACTTTTTCATCTGTTCTCCCCTGTAACGTCTCCCATGTGTTCAGAATTTTTTCCTTTTCCTGAGAAGCCCAATGAATATCATAATCGATCGTTTTTAATTTTGTCTGCTCCGGTGCTGCATACTCTTCCATATCATTGCGGACAGTTCTCCGGAAAAAGGCTTCCTCCACCAGTCTCTGTACATCACTACTGACGGTAAATTCCAGAAATAATTTAGCATTTTCCATATGCTTTGCGCCCTTGACGATTGCTGTGGCATCCGGTATGGCACTGGTGCCGTCCGTGGGGTAGATCACCGTAATATCTGCGCCTTCCAGAATCTTCTGTCTCGCCATTCCCTCCGTGGTAATACCTACCAGTCTGGTACCGGCATTGACTTCCTCCAGCACTGCAACAGATGAGGGCGACAGGTAACCATCCAGTGCACCGGTAAAGTCCTCCAAAGTCTTCTGCGCATCCTGATCCGATACCTGAAGCATCGTGCAGAGTGCTGTATAACTACTGCCGGATTTCGTGGGATCTGCGAACGCAATCTTTCCCTTCCAACGGTCGGTCTGCAATTCCTCCCAGGTTCTGGGAGCCGCTACCGGATAGACCAGTTTATTGTTATAGATAAATACAGTCGGCAGCACAGAAAAGGGCGTATAGGCATCTCCCTCCGTGCGATACTGTTCCGCAATTTGATCTATTTCGCTGACCTTATAAGGTTCCAGATAATCTCTGCACTCCTCAAAATTCTCAATACCGCCACCGAACATGACATCAAAGGTACCGGGAACATCCTGCTGCAATTCTTCAAAAAGCGCTAGCGTGTCGCCCGCTTTCAGTTCCACAAAAATCCCTGTACGTTCCTCAAATTCCTTGATGATCGGTTCGTATACATCTGCTTTGTGAGCGGTATAGACGATCAGTTTTTTATCTTCCGGTATCTGATAGACAGTTTCTTCCGACTGGTTGCAGCCAGTAAGTAACAGGATTGCCGCAGTCAGAATGGTTATGGCAAATATTCTTATTTTATGATTTTTGCTATAAATCTCCATACTTTCCCCTTACTTTCCTTCGCCGGTACCGACTACCTTACGCTGTAATCTAAGCATCCTGTCGTACTGCACATACATTTTCTGCACTTCGTTCTCCAGAATATAATAGTGACGGATGTACGGGATCAGCAGGATCAGGATCACTACCGGGAGTAATAAGGTAAAAAAGCTGTCAGAGATCACACTTAAGACAATCGCCAGCATCTCTAACAACGCAAAAGTCACCGTAACGATCAGATGGATCAGGCGCTCATGCTGGAAAAATCCCACCTGCACCAGATGCTCCTGAAGCTTGTCCTGAACCATTTCCTGCATAGTCTGTTCCTCAGTATCCGTTTTATCTGTGTCAGTTTTCTGTGTATCCGACTGTCTCTGTATCGCTTGCGTTGAGTATTCGCCGTCCTGTGATAATATCTGCGCTCTCTGCTCCATTTTCTGAAGCCACTCATCTACTTGTTTTCGATATTGCAAAATGCGCTGCTCCATTATTTCCCCACCTTCCCAGTACTTGTATTACTCCATCATAACGATTCTTTCATTATTCGTCAATGCGCCCGGAAACTAAAAAACGCCTCTATGCATACGCATAAAGACGTTTTTCTTCATTTCAAACATAAAAATGGGGCCTATAGGGCTCGAACCTATGACCCTCTGCTTGTAAGGCAGATGCTC
>ERZ1034710.157-NODE-157-length-27640-cov-8.965561_pt1 | contig 27640 bp, 20 predicted proteins | sample MGYA00520597_ERZ1034710 | MGnify/ENA primary metagenome ERZ1034710 (study PRJEB33766, sample SAMN09781714) | gut metagenome | biome: gut microbiome | host: Homo sapiens | place: Madagascar | study: EMG produced TPA metagenomics assembly of the PRJNA485056 data set... | reverse complement strand
TCTGCATCCCGATAGAACATTTCAAATGTAAAAATAATTCTGACCACCTACTTATAATGTCTTATGCGTTTCCTGTTCGCTTTCCCTTTCGTTGGGCATTTCCGCTTTGTGGCAGCGTTCGTAGAGGTCGCGATAGAAAGCGTGGTGGCCGAGGGTTGACGACGAACCGAGAATGATTAGTTTCATTCTCGCCCTGGTGATGGCCACGTTCATGCGGCGGAGGTCGGAGAGGAAACCGATTTGTCCGCTCTCGTTGGCACGCACCATTGACACCAGCACAATGTCGCGCTCCTGTCCTTGGAAGGCGTCGACTGTGTTGACCGTGATTTGAGCTGCCAACGGGCGCAGAAAACTCTCGCGGCGAATCAGCGAGCGGAGGTATTGCACCTGCGCTTTGTAGGGCGAGATGATGCCGATGTCGGCACGTTCTTCCAAGAGGCGGTGGCGGCCAACGCGTTCCACGTAGGTTTTCAGCGTGTTGATGGTCAGTTGGGCCTCGGCCTTATTGATGCGGCCGTAGGAGGCTGCCACGAAGGCTTCGTGATAGTCCGCCGTTTCCTCTCCTTCATTCGCTTCGTTTTTCAGGGTGGGCATTTCGTCGGTGTCCACCCACACCAGTGGCCAGTCGAGCTCGTCGAGCATGCTGCGATGGCTCACCTCCGGCGCTGCTTTCAGTTGGCCACCATAAAACCAGTCGGAGGAAAAGCGCATCAGTGTTTCGTTCATTCGGTATTGCAGCGTGAGCAGTCGAACACATTCTGGACGCGTTTCTGCCACGTGTTCCATCAGCGTCACCGCCAGTCCGCCCTTCATGGCCGCCTGGCTTTTCACGGTTGGCGGCAATTGACAATGGTCGCCCGCCAGGATGACGCGGTCGGCCTTTTGCAGGGCAATCCAGCAGGCCGCTTCCAGGGCCTGCGCCGCTTCGTCGATGAAGAGCGTGTGGAAATGATGGCCCGTGAGCACGGGGTTGGCCGTGCCCGCCAGCGTGGCCGCCACCACGCGGCAGCCATCGAAGAGCGCGTGGCGGATGCGTATTTCCAGTTCGTCGGCCCGTTCCTTGAGGCGTGCAATCTTCTGGTGGAAATTTGCTGGGCGTCCTTTCCTCGGTTGGCTGTAGAGCTGGCGGATGGTGCGGCGCGTTTGCCAAAGCGCCGGGTAGTCGGGGTGGGCCTCGAAGCGGCGCTCATAAGTGTTTTGCAGCATGGCGTCGGTCACGCGCGTTGGATTTCCGATGCGGAGCACGCTGAGGCCGCGGTTGGCCAGTTGCTCCGAAATCCAGTCAACGGCCGTGTTGCTTTGTGCGCAAACCAGCACTTGCGGTTCGCGGCGCAGTGTTTCGCAGACGGCTTCAATCAGTGTGGTGGTTTTGCCCGTTCCCGGAGGACCGTGAACCACCATCACATCGCGGGCCTTCAGGGCTTCGCCGACGGCCGCTTCCTGAGCAGCGTTGAGCCAGGGCAGGCTCAGCGGCATGCTTCCTCCGGCAGCAAACTGCGGACGGAGGGAGCCGTGGAAGATGTCGCGCAGATGGGCAAGGCGGCCCTCTTTGGCATTCATCACGCGGTCGAGGGCTTCAAACATGAGGCGGTAGGTGGTCTCGTCGAAATAGAGCTGCACGCCAGGACGCTCCAGCGAGAGAATCTGCGAGAGTTGGCGCTCGTCGTTGAGGCAGACCACCATGCGCGATGCTTCGGCATAGCTCACCGTGGCCGTGAAGGGCAGGTAATGCAAAGAGCCCGTTGCATCTTGCGAGAAGAAAACAACGGGCTTTCCGTATTCAAAGTTGTGCTCAATGTCGGTGTCTTCGCTTCGCGTGATTTCCACCACCAGGCGGTCGAGCGAATTATAATAGCTGCGCCCGGCTGTGATTGGAAACCAGCAGTCGCCGCGCTTCACTTTTCGCCCGACGCCCATCAGTTCCGCCGATTTCTCAAAGGCGGCCTTTTCGGTTTCATATTCCTTGCGCAAGAGTTCGCGCTGGCGCAAGAGAGGGGTTGCTTTTGACATAAGTAGGTAAGTAGGTGTTCAAAGAAGACGGTTCTTGGACGGACGAGGTGCCTTTGTGAAAGGCGGGGGCTTAAACAAAAGTCGCCCCTTATATAAGACATGAGTGCGCCCTCGTCGCTGGCTTCTCGGCCGTTTTCAATATTTTTGGTGTTCCACGCTCACTTGTATCATGGCGTTCTTCCCCAATTTAAACTCCGCCATCGCGCCGAAGCGTTCGGAAGGAATGCCCCAGAAATAGGCGGGGAGCGGGGCAGGGGTGGCATAACCCGTGAGGAAGTTATAGCGGAGTTGTCGGTTTCGGCCGTTCGGGAAGAACGATTTGGCGCCGTAGGCATACACGTTTACGGCATCGTTCACGCGGTATTGCACGGCTGCTGCCAGACCGACTTCGCGGTCGTTGAAAGTCCCCCAGTCCATATTGTTGGCATAAATGCCTGCGGCCACAGCAAAGCGCTTGCTCAATGGCATGGCATATCCGAAGGCCGCTTGCTGGGAAAAGCCGACGCCGTGTGGCGCACCCTTGCCGAAGCCCGCCGTCAGCGATAGGCCGAGCTGAGCATTAAAGCCCTCGTGCATCTGCCACACTGGCATTGCGCCATAGTTCCAAGGCGAGAAACCGTTGAAGCCCGGGGCTGAGAAATGAAGCATCGGCAACGCATAGCGCGTCATGCTGTCGGAAACGAGCATTTCTTCGCCCGTCATCTCCGCCCGGGGCGTGATGTCGCCCTGAAGCAATGTGTCGGCAATCTGCTCAGGCTGCTGCATGAGCGGCTGAGTTTCCGCGTTTTGCGCTGAGGCCTCAACGGAGGCAAAGAGCGCGAAGATAAAAGTGATGTATTTCAGCATGACTTGATTTTTAATCTCCACTTGTGAAAAGAAGGACTGTTGGAACGTCCCTAAGTATCATTACTAAAGGTGTCATTCCTAAAGATGAAAGAGGCGCTTGGCCGTCTCAGTGGTTTGTTGTGCCACCTTCTCCGGCATGACTTCATAGATGTCGGCCAGTTTTTCGATAATCAGCGGCACGTAGGCCGGTTCGTTGCGCTTGCCGCGGTGGGGCGTTGGTGCCAGATAAGGGCAGTCGGTTTCCACCACGATGCGGTCGAGCGGTACTGCTGCGCGGAGCGTGGCGGGGAGCGTTGACTTTTTGAAGGTCACGACACCCCCAATGCCCAAGACGAAGCGCGGGAAGCAGTCAAGAAGTTCCTGCGCCTCTTCCGTTGTTCCGCCGAAGCAATGGAAAACGCCGCCTGGCACTCTGTCGGCAAACGGCAGGAGTGTGTCAACGAGCAGGCGGTGGGCCGAGCGGCTGTGGATGACCAATGGCAGGTGGAAGCGTGCGGCCCATTCAGCCTGGCGTTGCAGGATGGCCACTTGTTCTTCGCGCCGCGATTCGTCCCAATAAAGGTCGATGCCCACCTCGCCGATGGCAATGTAGGGATGGTTGGGCGCTTCGAGCAGGCGCTCCATGTGGTTGAGCGCCGTTTCCACCTCTTCCGCCGTGTCGGGCAGTTCCGTTGGGTGAAGTCCCATCATGGGGCGGCAGAAGTCTGGATGCTTCTCACAAAGCTCCAGCATGGGGCCAATTGATGCCTCGTTGATGTTGGGGAGCAGAATCATTTCCGCCCCTGCCTCACGGGCACGGGCGATGACGGCTTCGCGGTCGTCGTCAAACTCTTCCGTATAAGGATGGCTGTGCGTGTCGATAAACATGGGCTTAGTTTTTACGTCCCAAGAGCGACTGCGTGTAGGCAACCAGAGGGGCAAACTTTTCGGCGGCTGAGGCTGCACGTTTCAGGGCTTCGTTGGCTTCGTCGTAGAAATGGTTGATGGCGTCGAGCGTGAGAGCCGGGATGCCGAGCTGGTTGTAGATTTCCGTTACGGCCTGAATCTTTTCTTCGGCAGGCATCTCGTGGTTGTCGAGAAGCGCTTGCAGGCGTTTGCGCGTGGCATCGTCGGCCTTGTCGAAGGCGTTGATGAGCAGGAATGTCTTTTTTCCGCAGAGGATGTCGCCGCCGATTTTCTTGCCGAATACCTTCGGGTCGCCGTAGACGTCGAGGTAGTCGTCTTGAATCTGGAAGGCGAGACCGATGCGTTCGGCAAAGGCGTAGAGCGCTTCGCAGTCGGCAGCGTCGGCATTGGCGATGAGTGCGCCCATCTTGGCGGCGCAGGCCAGGAAGACGGCGGTTTTCAGGCGGATCATTTCAAGGTATTCGCCAACCGTTACGTTGTTGCGCGTCTCGAAATTCACGTCATATTGTTGTCCTTCGCAAATCTCCTGGGCCGTTTGAGCGAAGAGCTGCAGGGCCTCCGTGGATTTCTCGCAGCGGCATTCCATGACATGGCGGAAGGCCATGATGAGCATCGTGTCGCCAGAGAGCACCGCCGTGTTTTCGTCCCATTTGCGGTGTACCGTCGGGCGGCCGCGTCGCATATCAGCGTGGTCCATGAGGTCGTCGTGTAGCAGCGTGTGGTTGTGGTAGGTCTCCAAACCGATGGCTGCAGGCATGGCGCGGTTGAGGTCTTCGCGGTAGATGCTGTAGGCCAGCAGGAGAAGGGTGGGGCGCAGGCGCTTTCCGCCTTCCTCAAGAACATACTCGATGGGTTCGTAAAGACCTTCGGGTTCTGAAGGGTAATTGGTCGTTGCCAATTCGTCTTCAATGCGTTGCAGAATATCTTGCGTGGTAATCATAATATACTGTCTTTATGTGGATAACTTGTTTTCAGCGTTTTATCATGTTTCCTTTGGGGGCTATCGCAGCTGGAAATGTATCGGCAGCGTAATCTGAACGGCGGTGTTCTTGCCATCGGCCTTCCCTGGTGTCCATCGCGGCATGCGCTTTAGCACTCTGAGAACGAGGCGGTCGATTTCTGGGTCGATGGACTTGGTGATTTTTATGTCGCTGGCCGTTCCGTCCTTGAGAATGTAGAACACCACTTCCATGTCGCCCTCAGTCTTCTCGTCGATGCAGTGTTTCGGATAGCCGATATTCGTGTCGAGCCATTTCATGAAAGCCGTCGGGCCGCCTGGGAATTGCGGCATCTCCTTCACCACCTCTGTCGCCACGATTTGCGGACCTTCAATGGGGAGGTCTTCGCGGTCGCGGTTGTGCTGTAGGTCGAGGTCTTCAAAGGACGTCTTGGTGTCGTCAACGATGAATGTTTCTGCCCCGCTGATTCCGAAGACGATGTCCTTCTTCGTGTATTCAACGATGTCGGGGGCCTTTTCCGTGGCGCCCTTGATGACCGTGTACGTCGGAGCGCCTCGTCCTGCCGATATTTGCTTGACGGTGTATCCCTTCTCGTGCTCCAGTTTCTTGAGTTGACGCACTTCCGTGGCGGCGTCCTTGAAACTCTGGTAGAATTTATATCGGAAATAGAGGGTGAAGGCCGTGGGGACGGCGGCGGTCAGGAAAGCGCCCACGAACACCAGGGTCAGCGCATAGGCGTAGCGCCGGCCCATGTTCTTGCGTATCTTGTATGCGCCATAGTTCTGATTGCGGCCGCTGAAGATAAGGTCGCACCATGCTTTGGAAAATAATTCGGAATTCTTCACGTTATACTTCTATAATGTCTCGCGAGCGGGAATGTGTCGTTTACCACCTATATATATAAAGGTGTACGGCAGCCTCTTCGCGAGCGTTGCTTTACGAATGCCGAGGCATTCTTCTGGCAACAGGAAATCAGGCCCACGGCCTGTTCTTTTTCAAACCACGAAGCCGCGTCGCAAATGTTCTTGCGGCGCGTCTCCAGTATTTCTCCTGCAAAAGTACACGCAAAATCTAAAATTTGTCGTACCTTTGGACACAATTTTTATTTCTCTAAATGAAAAAGTGTTTATATGCCATAGTTGGCTTGCTATATAGTCTCGGTTCTTATGCCCAGGAATCGTCGTCGGCCTATACGGTACTCAAACTTCCCGTGTCGGCCCATGCCAGTGCGCTCGGCGGAGAGAATATCTCGGTCATCGAAGACGCGCCGTGGGTCGGGTGGTCGAATCCGGCGCTTTATTCTTCGGTGAGCGACCGCAGTTTGGGACTTTCCTTTATGACGTACGCCAGCGGCAGTAGCTGGATGGGCGCCCAGTTTGTCAAAGGTTTTGGCGAGCGACATACGGCGGCTTTTTCCGCGCAGTATCTTGGCTACGGCTCGATGGACGAAACCGACGCAAACGGACAGGTGATTGGTTCCTTCTCTTCGAAAGACATCATCGTCGGCGCAGGCTATAGTTATCTGCTCTCTGACGCTTGGGCCGGCGGCGCCTCGCTCAAGATGGTCACCTCTTCGTATGCCGGCTATTCGGCCTTTGCGGTGGCGGTTGACCTGGGATTGAATTATTATGACGAGGAGCGCGACCTTTCCCTGTCGGCCACGATGCGCAACATTGGCGCGCAGGTGAAGTCGTTTGACGGCCGCACAGAGCGTGTGCCTTTCTGCATGCAGGTGGGCTTGACGAAGGGCATGGATCATGCGCCAGTGCGTTTCTCTCTGACCATGACCGACCTCACGCGCTGGAAATCCAGCGACTATTATCATGCCGAGGGAGAGAAAATGAGCTTCGGAAAGAAATTTATCAACCATTTCGTGGTTGGCGTTGATGTGCAGCCGTCAAGCACTCTGACGCTCAGTGCCGGATATAACTTCCGCCGCGCCTCCGAACTCAAGGCGGCCGATGGCGCTCATGGCGCCGGACTGACCTTCGGGGGAAACCTAAACTTGAACCGCTTCAAACTCGGCGTTTCTTACGCCCGCTATCATCTGTCAACATCCTCGTTGATGTTCAACGTGGCGTATGCTCTATAGTTTTCGGACCGTAAAAGACAACATAGAGACGTGCGCGGAGAGAGCAGAAGCAGATTTCTTTGCGTCAGCAGAAAAATAACTCGTCATTATTTGCTTATGGCTTGTTTGGCCATTCTATAATCTCTTTTAAAAAATGCGACATGGATAAAGATGAACAAGACATAATTACTTTTAACCGCCGCTTTCGCCGTGCAGGTCGTATCTGTCGCGTGTTATGGTTGATTAATTTAGTATTACTTATACTTATTCGTTGCACAAAGTGGTAAGGTGGTGTGCTAAAATATAGGTAAAATCCAGTAGTTTTCCAAGGAGACAAAGAAAATTCAAGATTTTCGCAATTTTTTTTGCAAAAGGCTTGGCTGGTATTATAAAAGTTGCTACCTTTGCACTCGCAAACAAGAAACAACGCTAACGCAGAAACAAACAGTAAGCAACAAGGTGCCATAGCTCAGTTGGTAGAGCAAAGGACTGAAAATCCTTGTGTCCCCGGTTCGATTCCTGGTGGCACCACTTTGAAAGCAATTAAATCCCGATTTCAAAACGAAATCGGGATTTTTGTTTTCTGGCGGAATGCAAAAGACGGCAGAGCCAACTGGACTCGGTGGAAAAGATGGTTATGGCTCTCTTTATGAAGTGGACAACCCAAAGGACATAAAAAGGTATCAACAGAATTCTTGACACTATGCCTGCCTATTATTACAGGAATCATTCCTGTAATAATAGGCACTTGGCAAGCATAGTCAATTATGTTAAGTTTATAGTTTTCTTATTTGTCTTCAAAAAGAGATAAGTAGGTGTTCATAATTAGTTTATATTGAATTGTTGTATTATTTTGTTTCTACAGCTGTCTTGAAGAAGGAGCGTAGCGGGCTACGTGACTGATGAAAGACAGTTGTAGGGGCAAAAGAATGCGGCAAGGCAATATTAAACTGGCTTATTCCTACATGGATAGTATAAACTAATTTTGAACACCTACTTAATATATCAGTGTCTACATTTGCAACAGTTTGGAAAAGATAAGGTATGGCAGAGGAAAATAAAATAATACTCTATCAGGATGATAACGAGATAACTCGTGTGTCAGTACGTTTTGCCGATGAAGATTTGTGGCTGACACAAAACCAGTTGGCAGAGATATATAGTACAACGAAGCAGAATATCAGTCAGCACATAGACAACATCTTAAATGATGGTGAGTTAGACGCAAATCGAACTGTAAAGGATTTCTTGACAGTTCGGCAAGAGGGTAAACGTCAGGTGCAGCGCAGTGTTCTGCACTATAATCTTGACATGGTTATCGCCTTGGGCTATCGTGTGCAGTCCCAAGTGGCTACTCGTTTCCGTCGCTGGGCTACTCAGAGGCTTCATGAGTATATCCAAAAGGGATTCGCGATGGATGATGAGCGGTTGAAGCAAGGGGGCAATAGGTATTTCCGTGAGTTGCTCCAGCGCATCAGGGATATTCGTAGCAGCGAGCGGAACTTCTACCAGCAGGTTACGGACATATATGCCACGGCTACTGACTATGACCCACGGGATGAGATGACAAAGATGTTCTTTGCCACTGTGCAGAACAAATTGCATTATGCCGTTCACGAGAATACGGCAGCGGAGGTTATCTACAATCGTGTGGACAACGAAAAGCCGTTTGTGGGTATGACGAACTTCAAGGGTAACTATGTGACCAAGGATGATGTGAAGATTGCCAAGAACTATCTGTCTGAGATTGAACTCCAGCGTTTGAATCTGCTTGTTTCCGGCTTCTTGGACTTTGCCGAGTTTCAAGCATTGGAAATGAATCCCATGACAATGAAAGACTGGATAGAAGCACTGGATAACCAGATTATTGCACACAAACGGAAAGTGCTGATTGGCAAGGGGAACATTTCGCATAAGCAAGCGGTTGAAAAGGCAGAAAAGGAGTTTGAAATCTACCGCAAACGTGAAATGGAACTGCTTGAAAGCGATTTTGATAGGGAAATCAAGAAATTAAAAGACAGAAATGATGGTAGTTCCAAGTAATTCACTACCTTTGCAATAGGAAACCACCATGCAACGATGTGCAGAACAGCGCAAATTCAAGGTGGAGAAATAGGAGAAGATTACCATTTTTTTAATTTCTGAAAAGTGATGATATTCACCCACTTGGTAAATCGTAGCGATTCCTGGTGGCACCACAATATGAAAAACAGTTAGGAGCATGCTCTTAACTGTTTTTTTGTATGCCCACCAGAGACATGAGCGTCTCTGATATACAAGAAAATTTTAAACGTATAATAATATGTCGCAAGAGAGAGTAAATTTTGGAAGTAAGTTAGGAATGGTGCTCGCCACGGCAGGCTCGGCAGTGGGCCTCGGCAATGTGTGGCGATTCCCTTATATGGCTGGACAGAACGGCGGTGCCTCCTTCATTTTGATTTATATAGGCTGTGTGTTGCTGCTGGGCATACCGTGCATGATGAATGAGTTTATCATCGGACGTCATGGCGCTTCCAACACTGGGCGTGCGTATGGCAAGATGGGCAAGGCGGGCTCGTGGCGCTTCATCGGATGTATGAGCGTGTTGACGGGTTTTATCATCACGAGTTATTATGCTGTGGTGTCTGGCTGGTGTCTGCAATACATTTTCGCTTCGGCTGGCGGCGAGCTCAACGGCGACCCGCAATACATCAGCAAGTATTTTCAGGACTTCTCGTCATCGCCCTTCCGTCCCATGTTGTGGACTATTGCCATTCTGCTTATGACCCATTACGTGATCATCCACGGCGTGCGCAGCGGCATTGAGCGGGCCTCGAAACTGATGATGCCGACGCTCTTCCTTCTGCTCATTGTGGTGGTCGTCGGGTCGTGTATGCTGCCTGGGGCCGGCAAGGGCGTGGAGTTCCTTTTCCGTCCTGATTTCTCACATATGGATTCCTCCGTGTTCCTCGCCGCGATGGGCCAGTCGTTTTATTCGCTCAGCATCGGCATGGGCTGCATCTGCACCTTTGCCAGCTATTTCTCCCGCCAGGCCAACCTTCTCAAGTCGGCGGGCAACATTGTCGCCATCGACTCTCTCATCGCCATTCTTGCCGGACTGATGATTTTTCCCGCAGCCTTTTCTGTCGGTGTCGACCCCGACTCCGGCCCCTCCCTCATCTTCATCACCCTTCCCAACGTCTTCAAGGAAGCCTTTGCAACGATGCCGTTGGTTGGAACCGCCATTGCTGTATTCTTCTACGTCTTGTTGTCGCTCGCCGCCCTGACATCACTGATATCCCTGCATGAAGTGTCGACAGCCTTCTTCCATGAAGAGTTTAACATCTCGCGTAAGAAAGCCGCCACATGCGTCACGGCATCGCTCTGTGTTTTGGGTGCATTTTGTTCCTTGTCGGTTGGCAATCGCGATTGGCTCATAATCGGTGGCCGTTCGTTGTTTGATCTCTTTGATTTCGTCACAGGTCAGATTATGTTGCCCGTGGCCGGATTCCTCACCTGCCTTTTCCTCGGTTGGGTTGTCCCGACCAAAGTAGTGAAAGACGAATTTACCAACGAAGGCACGCTGCGCTCCACCTTGTTTGGCGTTTATCTGTTGCTCATCCGTTACGTATGTCCGGTGTGCATCGTGGCGATTTTCCTCAATCAGTTGGGGTTGATATAATGATATAAAAAATAGGTAGTCAGATTTAATTTTGACTACCTATTTTTTATTATTGTTGTCCGCTAAAATACCCCAAAAATTACAAATGAAACACCTCAAAAATTACAAATGAAGTGCCACAAAAGTTAGTTCTAAATTGCCACAAAAGTTAGTAATGAAATAGCGCAATTCATAGTATCAAATACCCACAAATATTAGTTTTTACTTGCATATATAACTGAATATCATTAACTTTGCTTGCATAATCAAATCATGGTTACAATATGAGTTATTTACATAGAATTGCAGACCTTCAATTGGCAGAGCGTCTTGAGGCTTTCGGGGCTGTACTAATAGAGGGTCCTAAGTGGTGCGGAAAGACAACAACTGCAGAGCGAATGAGTAAAAGTGTCATAAAGATGCAGGATACGGAGATGCAGGAAGAATATGCTGCAACTGCTGCCTCCAAACCATCATTGTTGTTGATGGGTGAGACACCTCGCCTAATAGATGAATGGCAGGATGCTCCTGTGCTTTGGGATGCCGTGCGTACTATGGTGGATAAGCGTCAGGTTCCAGGACAATTCATTCTTACTGGATCTACTGTCGTAGACAGAAGTAAAATACATCATTCTGGTACGGGTAGGATTTCACGAATGAAGATGTTGCCAATGAGTCTATGGGAGTCAGGAGAGTCTAACGGAAAAATTTCACTTAAAGAATTGTTTGATAATAAAGACTTAGACATAGATGGCCTCACTTCAGATATGAAGATTGAAGACTTGATTTATGCTGCTTGTCGTGGTGGATGGCCTGCATTTCTTAATATGAAAAGTGACAAGGCAAAGCTACTTATTGCGCGCAACTATGTTGATACCATCTGTCGTGACGATATCTCAAGAGTGGATGGCGTACAAAGGGATGAACGGACAACTCGTGCAATATTGCGTTCGTATGCCCGTAACATCTCAACATTGGCAAAGAAAACTGCTCTGTTAGCTGATGTAACAACCTCTGGGGAAGTTTCTCTTTCTATGAGTGCGTTTGAGGATTATGTAACCTCCCTCAATAAATTGTTCGTTATTGACAACATCGAAGCTTGGTGTCCTGCCGTCCGAAGCAAGACAGCAATTCGAAGTGGTATAAAACGGGCTTTCGTAGACCCGTCCATTGCAATTGCATCATTAGGACTTTCCCCAGAAGCATTGATGACGCAGCTCAAAACCTTTGGTTTTATCTTTGAGCAAATGTGTGCACGAGACCTTCGGGCTTATACTCCAGGTTTCGGCAATCATCTCTCATACTATCGCGACCGCTACGGACTGGAAGCCGACTTGGTGCTTCATCTTGACGATGGACGCTATGCTCTGATAGAGTGCAAACTTGGCAGCCGTGAAATAGAAGAAGGAGCCAAACATCTTTTGGAAATTAAACGACTCATTCAAGTGCATAATGAGACAGAAAAGCAGGTGCCGCTGCGCGAACCCGACTTGATGATTGTCATGACAGGTGGCAGCATGGCTTACACACGCCCAGACGGAGTCAAAGTCATACCGCTTGCTTGTTTGAAAGATTAAAAAAGACATGGCATGAATAGCCCGACCTATTTTTTATTATGGTCTTCACTCTGTCTAAGCATTTAGCACGGCTACGGTTAAAGTTCGTTCTGTAGATCTGCTCACAATGGGACCGTAACGCTCCATTTGAGAGAAATTTATCTTTCTTTGTATAGTCAAGTACAATAAAAGTATTTCCGAGAGTAGTTTTTTGAAAGTTTTGCTTAACTTCGCAGATGAAGTTATGATAGCGTCTCTGCATATTTTCGTATATTGATTTAGTGGTTCTGATGCTATATTACTTTAAGCATAGTACACTATAAAGATACAGATAATCAACCGTTTAACTAACTTTTATTAGTTGCGCTGTGTTGATTAACTCTCTTATTTTTTAGATAATTATATTGGAATTAACGGAGTATTTTTATTCTGTAAAACACTAAAATATGAAGAAAGGTATTATTACTAGCTTGTTGGCAACATTTTCATTGTTTGCTTTTTCTCAGACCAGTTCAGGTCTGTGGAATAGCAGTACAGCAAAATACACTAATTCTGCTCACAAAATAACTTGGCAACTAATTGAAGGTTTAGGATGGATTGAACGTCCTATCCTATCTGGCCTATCTGGTTCGACATTATTAAAAGTACGTAATGATGATACCCGTATTTTGGTGAAACTTGGTGCAAATAAAGAGGTTGGCCTCAAAGGTGATATTTGGGACCATGTTTCTGAGTGCGAGTCTCTTACTGACGAAATGTACAAACTGCAAGCACAACAGAATGATATGACATATCTAGGTGTAAAGTCTATGAGGAGTCTATTATGTGGAAATCATGCAATTAGGCTGCGGATTGACATGAAAAAGGATTACCCCGAATACAGACAAACTGTTCATTGTGTTGAAATTCAATATATGTTTTACAAGGGTAACTATCTTTATTGTGTTTCAGTTGTGGCTCTATCTGTCCTTGAAGAGGAAATTGACCTTTTTGAAAAGCTTGCCGCACAATTGTTTAACGGTTTTAATATAAATTAGACAGAAAACACTTAAGCGAGATAGTTGAAATTCAAGCACTGAATATAGGCAAAATGTTATGGGATGTTAGGTTCTTAAAACTAGGGCGTCCAGTTTGATGTTCCAGTTTTTGCATTATCGAAGGATGTTCTATTGCTATTGTACCAATTGTTTTAAGATGTGCTTATATTCTTCATACTCGCAAAGGGAGAGGATTTATACATCAATCAGAAATGACCTACTGTCCTTCAAAATACTGTAATGGATATCAATGAGCCTCATTGTTTGGAAATGCGATGTTCTATGAAGTTATATCAGATGACCAAAATCATCAGGAAAGTGTACGGGCTATTTGTGCATACGGGTGTTCTTTATTATGCAAGGAAGGTGCAATCCTATTGGAAGAAAGTTTTTATCTTATCTTATAGAAATGTGGTGAAGTCTGGACATGATACCACAAGGTTTCTTTCTTTTTTGCTTAACAAAGTTATCGATTCGCGGCCGCTGGTAATGCTGCTCGCGGCCGAAGGTAATGCTACTCGCGGCCGAAGGTAGCGCTACCGCCGGCCGCGAGTCGATAACACGTAAGGCATTTTGGGAAGACTTTTCTCGGGCTGTGGGAAAGCGGAAACGTAAAGCCGGGGGCGTTCCTTGTTGGGGAGCGCCTCCGGCTTTATTAGTGGAGTTGTAATGATGTTGTTTATCCGCAACGGCTTGAGCCGCAGTGTTTGCATATCAGGCAGCCCTCCTGGTAGACCAGGGCTTCGTGGCCGCAGTTGGGGCATTTCAGGCCTTTGGCTTCCGTGCCGTCGGTGATGTATTTTTTCAGGGCGCGGGCCACACCGACCTTCCATGTGTTGATGTTTTCACTTTCGAGCTGCAGACTGTCAACGAGTTTGATGACGTTTTCCAGCGGCATGCGGTAGCGCAACACACCCGAAATCAGTTTGGCATAGTTCCAATATTCCTTGTTGAATTTCTCCGAAAGACCTTCCACGGTGGTCTTGTATCCGCGTTTGTTTTCAAATTGGAAGTCGTAGCGCTTCGTGCCGTCTTCAGCGTTGACATGCTTGACGATGCGGCCTTTGGTGACCGTTTTCGGCAGGACGATGCCCTCTTCGTCGTCTTGCAGTCCGGTGAAGATTTCATAGGGCCGTCCGTCGAGCAGTCCGACGAAAGCCACCCATTTCTCCTTGTTGTTTTGGAAGCGCACCACGTCGCATTCAAGCACTTCCGGGCGGCGTTCCACAACGGGCGAGAGCGTTTGCAGTTTGGCGCCCTTGTCTTCTTTCTTTTTCTTCACGCTGACCATGACGCCGGCGCGTGAACCGTCGCGGTAGATGGTGCATCCCTTGCATCCACTCTTCCAGGCCTCCACGTAAAGGCGGTCGACCAGTGCTTCGTCAACGGCGTTCGGGAGGTTGACCGTCACGCTGATGCTGTGGTCCACCCATTTCTGGATTTCCCCTTGCATTTTGACCTTCATGAGCCAGTCGACATCGTTGGCCGTGGCGAGGTAATAGGGCGAGCGTGCAACGAGTTCGTCAATCTCCTCCTGGGTGTAGCGGCGTTCCGTGTCGATGCCGTTGGCACGCATCCATGTGAGGAAGTGGTGGTGGTAAACGATGTATTCTTCAAAGGCGTCTCCCGATTCGTCCACAAAGTCAATGCGCACTTCTGGGTCGTTTGGGTTCACCTTTCGGCGGCGTTTGTAGACCGGCATAAACACGGGTTCGATGCCAGAGGTGGTCTGCGTCATCAGGCTCGTTGTGCCAGTTGGCGCAATGGTGAGGCACGCGATGTTGCGTCGGCCATATTTCACCATGTCGGCGTAGAGCGCCTCGTCGGCCTCCTTGATTCTCAGCACGAAGGGGTTGGCGGCTTCGCGTTGTGCGTCGTAGATTTCAAATGCTCCGCGCTCCTTCGCCATTTCCACCGATGCGGCGTAGGCCGTTAGGGCCAGCGTCTTCTGCACCTTGACGGCGAAATCCGTGGCCTCCTGCGTGCCATAGCGCAGTCCGAGCGCCGCCAGCATGTCGCCTTCAGCGGTGATGCCGAGTCCGGTGCGTCGTCCTTGTCCCGTCTTGCGCTTGATTTTCTCCCAGAGGCGGCGTTCCGTGTGCTTCACCTCCTCGCTTTGCGGGTCGCTGTCGATCTTCTTCAGGATGAGGTCAATCTTCTCCTCCTCGAGGTCGATGATGTCGTCCATGAAACGCTGTGCCAGACGCACGTGTTGGCGGAAGCGCTGGAAATTGAAAGAAGCCTGAGGCGTAAACGGGTCGTCAACGTAACCGTAGAGATTGACGGCCAAAAGACGACAACTGTCGTAGGGACAGAGCGGAATTTCGCCGCAAGGATTGGTTGACACCGTTTTGAAGCCCAGGTCGGCATAGCAGTCGGGTATGCTTTCGCGCGTGATGGTATCCCAGAAAAGCACGCCTGGTTCGGCGCTCTTCCAAGCGTTGTGGACAATTTTCTTCCAGAGTTTCTGCGCGTCGATTTCCTTGCTCGTGAGGCATTCATTCTCCGGCGCGTCGACGGGGTATTGCTGGCGGTAGGGGCGTCCCTCCGTGGCGCAACGCATAAAGTCGTCGTCAATTCTCACCGACACGTTGGCCCCCGTCACCTTGCCCTCCGTCATCTTGGCATCGATGAAAGCCTCAGCGTCTGGGTGCTTGATGCTCACCGAAAGCATCAGGGCGCCGCGGCGTCCGTCTTGCGCCACCTCGCGTGTGGAGTTGGAGAAACGTTCCATGAAAGGCACCAGACCTGTTGAAGTTAGGGCGGAATTGTTCACTGGGGAACCTTTCGGGCGGATGCGCGAGAGGTCGTGTCCCACGCCGCCGCGGCGCTTCATGAGCTGCACCTGTTCCTCGTCTTCCTTCATGATGGCGCCGTAAGAGTCGGCATCACCGTCAATGCCGATGACGAAGCAGTTGGAGAGCGAGGCCACTTGATGGTTGTTGCCGATGCCCGTCATCGGACTGCCCGCGGGGATGATGAAGCGGAAGTGGTCGAGCACAGAAAAGATTTCCTCTTCCGGAACCGGGTTAGGGTATTTGCGCTCAATGCGGGCCATCTCGCCAGCCAGGCGATGGTGCATGTCGGCCGGCGATTTCTCGTAGATATTGCCGAAGGAATCTTTCATGGCATACTTGTTGACCCATACGCGGGCGGCGAGTTCGTCGCCGTCAAAGTAGGCCAATGTCGCCTGGAAGGCTTCTTCGTAGCTGTAAGTAGTTGGATTCATAAATGTATGTTTGGTTAATGATGTGTCATAAATAAACTGCCGTGCGGAATCTTGGCCGTTGTTTCTCCTCGCCATCGTTCAACGCGTAGGGCGGGGGAGGGGGAGCGGCTTCGTTGTTAGTCTTCCCACTTCGATGTCAAGATGCGCTCCAGGTTTTCTGGCGACAGGTGCAGCTGAAACTGCCCCTTTTCGGCCACCGATATGCCTCCCGTTTCCTCCGAGACAACGATGGCCAGGCAGTCGCTCTTTTGCGAAATGCCGAGCGCGGCGCGGTGGCGCAATCCGAGAGCTTTGGGGATGTCGAGGTCGTGTGACACTGGAAGAATACACCCCGCAGCGCAGATGCGTTTATGGCTGATGACCATAGCGCCGTCGTGCAGCGGCGAGTTTTTGAAGAAGATATTTTCGATGAGCCGTTGGTTGATGTTGGCGTTGATGAGGTCGCCCGAGCGTATCACCTCATTGAGCCCCATGCTACGTTCCACCACGATGAGCGCCCCCACCTTCTGTTTGCTCATGCTCATGCAGGCCATGACGATTGGGATGATTTCGTCGCGGTGCGTCATGTCGTCCTTACGTTTCCTTGAAAACAGGCGGATGAGCACGTTGGCGCGGCGGCGCGTGCCGATGCTTGAGAAGAAATGGCGGATTTCCTCTTGAAAAAGAATGATGAGCGCCAGTGCTCCCACGTTGACCATGTTGTTCATGATGCCCCCCAGGAGGCGCATTTCAAACACCTGCGTGACGAGGAGCCAGACAACGATGAAGACGAGGATGCCGTAGAAGATGTTGGCGGAGCTCGACTTCTTCATCAGCTGGTAGATATAGTAAAGAATGCACGCCACCGACACGATGTCGATGAGGTCGATGATGCCGAAGTTGATCATATATATAATGAGTAGGAGGAGTGGTGTGAGTCGGTATTATGTATGAGCAGAAATGCACTATTCTTCGTTGGCCGACGTCGCCTGCAATGCTTCAACGATTTTCACCGTTTCAACGGCCGCCTTCACATCGTGAACGCGGAGGATGTGTGCGCCCCTTTCAAGCGCGATGGTGTTGAGCGCGATGGTGCCTCCGAGCGCGTCTGCTGGTGTGCCTCCAACGAGTTTGTAAATCATCGACTTTCTCGAGATGCCAACCAGTATGGGGAGGTCAAATTCGCGGAAGTCGCCCATTTTGTTCATCAGCTCATAATTGTTCTCCAGCGTCTTGCCGAAACCAAACCCTGGGTCGAGGATGATGTCTTTCACGCCCAGGTCGTGCAGGCGGTCAACGCGTTCCGCGAAATAGAGAAACACCTCGCGCATGAAGTGGTCGTAGTGGGGCGCCAATTGCATGGTGGCCGGTGTGCCCTTCATGTGCATGAGAATGTAAGGCACGCCCAGTTGGGCGGCCGTGCGGAACATGTGTTTGTCAAGCATGCCGCCAGAGATGTCGTTGATGATGTCGACACCATATTCCTCCACACACATCTTGGCCACGTCGGCGCGGAACGTGTCAACGGAAACCACCGCCTCTGGAGCTTCCCTGCCCACGATGGCAAGGCCGTGGCGCAGGCGCTCCATTTCCTCTTCCACCGACACTTCGTCGGCACCAGGGCGCGACGAATAGGCGCCGATGTCAATCATCGTGCCGCCCTCGGCCACAATCTGGCGAGCGCGTGCCGCGATGGCTTCGTCGCTTTGCTTGCGGCTGTCGGCGTAAAAAGAATCGGGCGTGACATTGATGATGCCCATGACTTGCGGTTGGTCGAGGGCAAACAGTCGTCCGTTGCAATTGATGGAATATGGTTTGAGAGTCATCATCAGAGTTTGGGTTTAATAAGTGGGGCGGAACGCGATACACAAGTTATGGTCGTCCGCTGAAAATGTTGCCTGATTAGTAATGGAGAATTTACCATTACTTAATCTCCGTGTGCGCATCTGCGTGGCTGGATGATTTCGCAGGGACACAAATTTACATAGAATATTTTGCTCTTCGCGCCTCTCTCGCGAAATTTCACTAAATTTGTGGGCAAATAACCATTAGGAACAATGAAAATTTCAGAACTCTATCAAGTGTTTCTCAAGCATCCTGTTGTCACGACCGATACGCGCGACTGTCCGAAGAACTCCATGTTTTTCGCCCTGCGGGGTGCTTCGTTCAACGGTAATGACTTTGCAATCAAAGCCTTGGAAAGCGGTTGCGCCTATGCTGTGGTCGACGACGAGCGGGTGGTTGGCGACGAGCGCCTCATTCATGTGCCCGACGTCTTGACCGCGATGCAGGAATTGGCCGCCTACCACCGCCAACAACTCCATACGCCGATTTTGCAGGTGACGGGCACCAACGGCAAGACAACAACCAAGGAACTGACCTCGGCAGTGCTCTCTGAACGTTTCAACGTGCTCTACACCTTGGGGAACTTCAACAACCACATCGGGGTGCCGAAGACCTTGTTGCGCCTGCGGCCAGAACACGACATTGCCGTTGTGGAAACCGGCGCCAACCATCCCGGCGAGATTGCCGAACTGTGCCGCATCGTGCAAGCCGATTGCGGACTGATAACGAATGTGGGCAAGGCCCACTTGGAGGGCTTCGGCTCTTTCGAGGGCGTGATCCATACGAAGGGCGAACTCTATGACGATTTGCGCCAGCGCCCCAACACGTTCATCTTCTTGAATGCCGACAACGAACACCTCGTGAAAATTGCCGGCGGACTGAAAGCCGTTACTTACGGTGAGCCCGGAAAAGGCTATGATGTGGAAGGCGAAGTCGTTTCGTGCACGCCGTTCGTCAACCTCCGTTGGCGGCAAAAGGGCGGCGAATGGCAGGAAATCCATACACACCTCATCGGGGCGTACAACGTGACCAATGCTTTGGCTGCGGCAGCTGTTGGTCTGCATTTCGGGGTTAGCGCTGAGGCTATCACCCGCGCCATCTCCAATTACCAGCCCACCAACAACCGTTCCGAACTGCTGGAAACGGGGCATAACACGCTTGTTGTCGATGCCTACAATGCCAATCCAACGAGCATGAAGGCGGCCTTCGACAGTTTCCGTCTCATTAGCCATCCCAAGAAGATGGCCATCGTTGGCGAGATGCGCGAACTCGGTGCGGCATCGGAGGAAGAACATCGCCGTGTGGTCTCTGAAGCAGAGACGCTGGGGTGTGACGAACTTTGGTTTGTTGGCGACAACTTCAAAGACTGTGCTGGCGCACACCGCTTCTTCCCCGATGTGGAAGCCGTGAAGAAACAACTCGAGGCGGCACCGCTCAACGGTTGCATGGTGCTCATCAAAGGAAGCAATTCAACCCGCTTATATCAATTACCAGAATATCTTTAATCAGTATGAAAAAAATAATCGTGGCCATTGACGGCTACTCCTCTTGTGGAAAGAGCACGATGGCCAAAGATCTGGCCCGCGCAGTTGGATATATATATGTCGACACCGGCGCCATGTATCGCGCCGTGACACTTTACGCCCTCCGAAACGACCTCTTCGAGGCCGACGGGAGCGTGAAGGCGGCCGCGTTGGAGAACCAGATGGAAAACGCCATCGTTTCTTTCCGTCTTGACCCTTCAACCAATCTTCCGCAGACCTATCTCAACGACGAGTGTGTGGAAAAAGAAATCCGTTCGCTTGAAGTGTCGTCCCACGTGAGCCCAGTGGCAGCCCTTCCCTTTGTTCGCGAAGCACTCACCTGTCAGCAGCAGGCTATGGGGAGCAAGCGCGGCATCGTGATGGACGGCCGCGACATCGGAACGGTGGTGTTCCCGGATGCCGAACTCAAGATTTTCGTGACGGCTTCGGCGGAAGTGCGTGCCCAGCGCCGTTTCGACGAATTGCAGGCCAAGGGAATGCCCGCTGATTTTGAAGACATCCTTCGTAACGTGAAGGAGCGCGATTATATCGACTCACACCGCGACGTGGCTCCTTTGCGCCAGGCTGAAGATGCCGTGGTGCTTGACAACAGCGAAATGACCGTATCGCAGCAACGTGAATGGCTGCTTGCCAAATTTGAAGATGCTGTGGAACGAAAGAACAACGCGTCGACATGCTGAACATCGAAATCGACGAACACTCTGGTTTCTGCTTCGGCGTGACCACGGCCATCGGTAAGGCAGAGGAAGAGTTGGCACACAGCCAGCGCCTTTATTGCCTCGGCGACATCGTTCACAACGGCAGTGAGTGTGAACGCCTGCGGGGAATGGGGTTGGAAACCATTGACCACGAGGCGTTTCGCTCGCTCCGCAATGCCAAAGTGCTTCTGCGTGCCCACGGCGAACCGCCTGAGACTTACGCCACCGCGTTGGCCAACGGCATCAACATCATCGATGCCACCTGCCCTGTGGTGTTGCAATTGCAACGGCGAATCAAGCAGGTGTTTTCGGAGCCAGGGCGCCCGCAAATCGTTATCTACGGAAAGCCCGGCCATGCGGAGGTGCTCGGCCTCGTTGGACAGACCGACGGGACGGCCATTGTGATTGAGGGACTGGAGGGCGCGGAGAAGCTCGACTTCACACGCGACATCCGTCTTTTCTCTCAGACCACCAAACCGCTGGAGGGGTTCCGCCAGATTGTGGACTATATCACGGCACACATTCAGGCACCTGCCACATTCCGTTCCTACGACACCATCTGCCGACAGGTGGCCAATCGCCTGCCGAATATCTGCAATTTTGCCGTGCGCCACGATGTCGTCATCTTCGTGTGTGGCCTCAAAAGCAGCAACGGTCGCGTTCTCTTTGAGGCCTGCCGTCGCGTCAATCCACGTGCTTATCTCGTAGACACGCCGGCGGCGCTCCGTCGGGAATGGTTCGACGGTGCGGGCAGTGTCGGCGTTTGCGGCGCCACTTCCACGCCGAAATGGTTGATGGAAGATTGCCGCGAGGCGATACTCAAGATTGCTGGGCAGTGAGCAACCGCTGATTTTCCACTGGACGGGAGGTACCTCTTGCCAGCAACGGTTTCCTTTCTTCCCCAAAGGAGTCCTTCTGACTTTCGCTGAGGAGAAAACGAAGAGAAAACGGGGGCGAGGGGTTCGTGTCTGAAAATTATTCTGACCGCGTGCTCGTGATTCGGAATTTATCCTTATCTTTGCAGGTGGATTTTGCGGAAACGCGTTCCGCAGGTATCAACGGCTCCGTAGCTTAGCTGAATAGAGCGTCAGATTCCGGTTCTGAAGGTCCTGGGTTTGAATCCCAGCGGGGTCACAAAAAGGAAAGAGGATTTTACATTGCTGTAGAATCCTCTTTCCTTTTTGTGTTTGTAGTAATGGTGCCATTACGTATAGTCGGCAGTTTGGTTGCGTGTCGCTGGCCGTTGCCCCGTGCAGCGTGGACAGAGAGTATAGATAAAAACAAAAAGCGACCACTTCAAAAGAAGTAGTCGCTTCGTAGCGAGAAAGGGACTTGAACCCTTGACCTTCGGATTATGAATCCGACGCTCTAACCAGCTGAGCTATCTCGCCATTGTCTAACCCATTTGCAAGGAGATGTTGTTTCTCGTTTGCGAGTGCAAAATTAGAAATTAATTTTGAAACCACCAAGCGAAACCAAGAAAAATATTGAATTTTCTTTGAGAAATATCAAATTGGCGTGTAGAATAGGTGGTTCAGGTGGTGCGGATGAAAAAAATGTAGTATTTTTGCAGTGATGTTAGGAATAAAGAAATTAGACCTCTATATATTAAAGAAGTTTCTGCCGTTGTTTTTCGGCGCCTTCTTCATTTGCCTGTTCGTTTTCATGATGCAGTTCACGTGGCGTTACATCGACGAACTGATAGGCAAGGGACTGTCGCTGGATATTTTGGGGCAGTTCTTCTGGTACATGGGTATCACGCTGATTCCCATGTCGCTGCCGCTTGCCATTTTGTTGGCTTCGCTCATCACGTTTGGCAACATGGGGGAGCAGTTGGAGCTGCTTTCCATGAAGGCCGCGGGCGTTCCGCTTGTGCGCATCATGCGTCCCATCCTGATGCTGGTCATCGTGTTTACGGGCATGTCGTTCTATTTCCAAAACAAGACGGCGCCCGATGCCCAAATCAGTTTGCGAACCCTTTTGTTCAGCATGAAGCAGGCGCAGCCGGCCGTGGAGATTCCGGAGGGCGTGTTTTACAACGAAATCCCCAACCTCAACCTCTATGTGCAGCGGAAGAATGCAGAGACCGGCATGCTTTACCAAACCATCATCTATAAGACCGACCAGGGCTTCGATCGCGCACAAATCGTTTTGGCCGACTCTGGCCGACTCGAGATGACGGCCGACAAGCTCCATCTGCGCCTCGACCTTTGGAACGGCGAGCAATTTGAAAACCTGCAGTCGCAGGGCATGTCGATGATGCAATCAGCCCATGTGCCGTTTGACCGGGAAACGTTTGCCTACAAGCGCTTCCTGATTGATTTCGACAGCAACTTCGCCATGATGGACAAAAATATGTTGCGCGATATGCCGCAAGCCAAGAGCATGTGGGAAATCGAGGCTTCGGTCGACTCCATGAACGCAGAGCTCGACAGCATCGGAAAGATATGCTATCGCGACGTGAGCCAGCGCTGGTTTGATAAGAGAATCATGTCGAAGAAAATCGCTGCAGCCCTCCGCGCGGCAAAGCCCCTTCCTTTCGACAGCATCTTGGCCCGCACTTCGCCTTCTGATGCCAGAACAGCTCGCCAGATGGCGCTCAACACGGTGAGGTCGGTTAATTCCGAACTGGAGTGGAAAAGCCTGGCCGCACAGACGGGCGACAACCAAATACGCCGCCACTGGGTGGAATGGCATCAGAAGATGACGCTCTCTTTGGCCTGCCTCCTTTTCTTCTTCATCGGGGCTCCCCTCGGTGCCATCATCCGAAAGGGCGGTCTCGGCTTGCCCGCGGTCATATCGGTATTGATTTTCATTTTCTATTACATCATCAACACCTCGGGCATGAAAATGGCCCGCGACGGTTCGTGGAACATGGTCTACGGCATGTGGATCAGTTCGGTTGTGTTGCTGCCCTTCGGCGTGTTCCTGACCTATAAGGCCAATAAAGACTCCGTCGTGTTCAACGCTGAGATGTATCTCAACTTCTTCCGTGCCCTTTTGGGTCTGCGAACGAGCCGACATTTAAACCGCAAGGAAGTGATCATCCACGATCCCGATTACGCCCGTATGAGCGAGCAACTTGATGCCTTGCGCGACGATTGCCGCGAATATGCCCGCGTTTCCCGATTGAAGTCGGCGCCCAGCTATGTCGACGTGTTCTTCCGTCACAACACCGACCACCACGTTGAAGAAATCGGCGGGCGCCTGGAAACCATCGTTGAAGAGCTCTCCAACGCCAAGGACCCGCGCATCGTTTCGATGCTCAACAATTTTCCCGTCGTCTACGTCCACGCTCACACGTCGCCTTTTGAAGGCAACAGGGCCAACAAGATAGCCGGTGTGTTCTTCCCTCTGGGCTTCGTGCTTTGGTGTCGCATCTGGCGCTTCCGTTTCCGTCTTCTTCGCGACATGAAGCAAATCACCGAAACCTGCGAGCGTCTTTCCCCGTTGCTGCGCCACGTGAATGCCAATGGCATGATTGAAGGCACGGCGCTCTCCGACGAAGAAGGCGGCGAATCTGCCAGCGGAGCGTCCGCTGGAAAAGCAGGTTGGAAGCGGAGATGGTCAGTGCGCAGGGTGGGCGCCCTTCTCGTTGCCCTCATCATCGTGTTCCTGGCCGGATGGTATGCCCAACGTTACCTTCGCAAATATTTCCGTGCCAAGGTACATACGGAACAACGTGCCGCATCGCCAACAGACAACACCTCCCCCAGCGGTTCTGATGCCGCATTGCCGAAAACGAGGAACCTCATGTTCGACAACGGTGCTTCAGAGCGGCTTCAGGAGAGTCGGTGATGAGCCAGTAGCCCTCGGGCGTCAGGCGGTGTCGTCAGACTGGTTTTCCCCTGTATATATTAAATAGTGCTCTTGGCATATATTACATAAATAATATTGAACCCCTACATATATATAATAAGCAAATATCTCCCATAAGAATATGGACAATTTCAAACTTGCCACTATCGAAGAAGCCATTGAGGACTTCAAAAAAGGACAGTTCGTCATCGTTGTTGACGACGAAGACCGCGAAAACGAGGGCGACCTCATTATGGCGGCGGAACTCGTTACCCCCGAAAAGGTGAACTATATGTTGCGCAACGGACGCGGCGTGCTTTGTGCGCCTGTAACCATCGAGCGTTGTCGCCAGTTGGAACTCGAGCATCAGGTGCAGTCAAACACCAGTATGCTCGGAACGCCGTTCACAGTGACCGTTGACAAACTTGAAGGTTGCACCACTGGCGTTTCATGCCACGACCGCGCCGCCACCATCCGCGCTTTGGCCGACCCCGACAGCCGTCCGGAAACTTTCGGACGCCCGGGCCACATCAATCCGCTCTACGCACAAGACCGCGGTGTGTTGGCGCGTGCCGGACACACCGAAGCTGCTGTCGACTTGGCCCGCATGGCTGGCTTCAATCCTGCCGCCTGTCTCATCGAAATCCTCAATGAAGACGGCACGATGGCCCGTATGCCCCAGTTGCAGGAATTTGCAGCCAAGGAGGGTCTACACATCATCACCATCAAAGACCTCATTGCCTATCGCTTGAAAAACGAATGCCTCGTCGAGAAGGGCGAGGAAGTGGACATGCCGACAGAATATGGTCATTTCCGCCTCATCCCCTTCCGCCAAAAGAGCAACCACTTGGAGCACATCGCCTTGATTAAAGGCGAATGGGAGGCCGACGAACCCGTCTTGGTGCGCGTTCACTCTTCATGCGCCACCGGCGATATCTTCGGCAGCGAGCGTTGCGACTGCGGCGAGCAGCTCCATAAGTCGATGGAGATGATCGAGAAGGAAGGCAAGGGCGTGGTGCTCTATCTCAACCAGGAAGGACGCGGCATTGGGCTGATGGCCAAGATTGCCGCCTACAAACTCCAGGAAGAGGGCTACGACACGGTTGATGCCAACGTGCATTTGGGATATGACCCCGACGAGCGCGACTATGGCGTGGGCGCACAAATCCTCGGCCTGCTCGGCGTGAAGAAGATGCGTCTCATCTCAAACAACCCCGTCAAGCGCGTCGGCCTTGAAGCCTATGGCTTGGAAATCGTTGAAAACGTGCCCATCGAAATCAAGCCCAACCGATATAACGAACGCTATCTGCGTACAAAGCAGGAGCGCATGGGACACACATTGCATCTCAAAAAATAAATCAGAAAAAATGGAACAAGAAAGAACAACTGGCCTCTACTCTCAGGCGAGCAGTGTGAGTGCCTTTTCAGCATTGCTGAGCAAGACCTATCTTTGGATGACTCTTGGACTGGCCATGACAGGGCTCACGGCGGCTTACGTTGCCAACAACGTGGCGCTCATGCAGAGCATCTTCACTGGCAGCTCCTTCATGGTGCTCATCATTGCCGAACTGGCTTTGGTGTGGATTCTCTCCGCGCGCATCATGAAGATGTCGTTTATGACAGCCGGACTGATGTTTGCTGCCTATTCCATCCTCAACGGCGCCACTCTCTCCGTGATATTCCTGGCCTATTCGCCGCAGGTCATCGCCACGACCTTCTTCATCACCGCTGGAACCTTCGGCGCCATGAGTCTGGTCGGTTTCCTCATTAAGCGCGACCTCAGTTTCGTTGGACGTTTCGCCATGATGGCGCTCATCGGCATCATCATCGCCTCCATCGTCAACATCTTCGTGGCCAGCAGTGCGCTCTATTGGGGTGTCACTTATCTCGGCGTGCTCCTCTTTGCCGGACTGACGGCCTACGACACGCAGAAAATTAAGATGATGCTCATGCAATATGGCGGCGAAGTGAACAACGACACCATGAAAATGGCCTTGATGGGCAGCTTGACGCTCTATCTCGACTTCGTCAATCTCTTCCTCTTCATCCTCCGCATTGTCGGTGGCAACAGAGAATAACCCGAATTTAAAACCCTATGAAGCGGTCTGCGGAACAACCGTGGGCCGCTTCTATAAAACAACAATAAGACAATGAACGAACTTTCCAATCGTTTGAACCGCCTTTCTCCTTCCGCCACGCTGGCTATGTCACAGAAGAGCGGTGAACTCAAGGCACAAGGCATTGACATCATTAACATGAGTGTGGGTGAACCCGACTTCAATACGCCCGACCACATCAAGGCCGCAGCCATCAAGGCTGTTGAGGAAAACTGGTCACGCTATTCTCCCGTTGCCGGATACCCGGCTCTGCGCGAGGCTATCGTGAAGAAACTGAAAAATGAAAACGGATTGGACTATACTGCCGACCAGATCTGCTGTTCCAACGGTGCCAAACAATCTGTTTGCAACACCATCATGGCGTTGGTCAACGACGGCGACGAGGTCATCGTGCCTGCCCCCTATTGGGTGAGCTATCCCGAAATGGTGAAGCTTGCTGGCGGCGAACCGGTCATTGTTGAAGCTGGCATCGAGCAGGATTTCAAAATCACGCCCGCCCAGCTTGAGGCTGCCATCACGCCGAAGACCAAAGCTTTGATTCTCTGCTCTCCGAGCAACCCGACGGGTTCTGTCTATTCCAAGGAAGAACTCCAGGGCCTGGCAGAAGTGTTGGCAAAACACGAGCAGGTCTACGTTGTTGCCGACGAGATTTACGAGCACATCAACTATGTGGGCTGCCACGAAAGCATTGCCCAGTTTGAGTCAGTGCGCGACCGCGTTGTGATTGTTAATGGCGTGAGCAAGGCCTATGCCATGACAGGCTGGCGCATCGGTTTCATTGCTGGTCCGCAGTGGATTGTGAAAGGCTGCAACAAGCTCCAGGGTCAGTACACGAGCGGTCCTTGCTCCGTTTCCCAAAAAGCAGCCGAAGCAGCCTACACGGGTTCGCAGGCTTGCGTGGAGGAAATGCGTCAGGCCTTTGAGCGTCGCTGCGACCTCATCGTTCGTCTCGCCAAGGAAATCCCGGGCCTCGAAGTCAACGAGCCCCACGGTGCCTTCTATCTCTTCCCTAAGTGCAGCTCTTATTTCGGCAAGCACTTCGGCGACCGTGTCATCAACGACTCTATGGACTTCGCCATGTATCTCCTCGAAGAAGGACACGTTGCCACCGTTGGTGGTGCCGCCTTCGGCTCGCCTGAATGCTTCCGCATGAGCTACGCCACAAGCGACGAAAACATCGTTGAGGCCATGCGTCGCATCAAGGAGGCTCTGGCCAAGTTGCAGTGATTCATCGTGCAGGATTTTCAAGCGGAGGCCATCTGCTTATAAAATACATTTGGCCACCTGCTTGACATTCTGTTAACCAATAAACGGGCAAGCCCCAAAGACCGATAAAGCTTTTGGGGTTGCCCGTTTTTGTTTGACTAGCATGTGTGTTGTCTAATGGGTGCAAGTCCCTAACGAG
>ERZ1034710.150-NODE-150-length-28214-cov-6.114138_pt1 | contig 28214 bp, 38 predicted proteins | sample MGYA00520597_ERZ1034710 | MGnify/ENA primary metagenome ERZ1034710 (study PRJEB33766, sample SAMN09781714) | gut metagenome | biome: gut microbiome | host: Homo sapiens | place: Madagascar | study: EMG produced TPA metagenomics assembly of the PRJNA485056 data set... | reverse complement strand
GCCTTCTGTGGATTCGAAGTATAGTCGCCAAGAGCCATTACATTATAGGTATGCCGGCCAATTCCCATGCCTCCGTTCATCATCCATTCCTTAAACCTTCTGGCAATATCAAGAATATCTACCTTTTGACAAGCCACAAAGGAATCTAAGATGCACAGCATCATGTCGGTATCATCAGTCCAATCGCCTCTTTGCCAACGACGACGATGATCATCCTGCACGATTTGTGAATAGTCCTCTATCCCATTAGGATAGAAACGATCCACCTCTTGCTTAGACATAAACTCCGTGCTCAATCCCAAGGCATCTCCTACAGCTTGCCCAAAGATGGTACCGAGAAATCTTTCTTTTATAGTTTCATTTTCCATTTTTTATAGTTTATACCTCAGTTCGGGATAAGAAATAGTGCCTAAAAAAGTTGGTAATCTTCGATATTTTTTTGTATCTTTATAGTTGAGATCCAATCAGTTACAAACATAAAAAGATATCATTATGGAGATTACCAAGAACAAAGTTACAGAATTATTGTTATTATTGATGAATTTTACAAAGTTTTTGATGCAGAAAATGCAGGAAAATTGCTTTTGAGTGAGGATGGAGTAAAGCGCAGACGACGTAAAGCCTCTTTATCTGATAGTGAAATCATGACGATTTGCCTCCTTGCATCATGCAATACGAAAGAAGCGAGGATGGCATAGACTATGTAAATGCCTTTCCAATATCCATTCAGGAGGATGCCGACTTGATGCCACTGATGGAGAGGCTACTAGACAAGCAACTCTCCAGTGCCAAAGTATTCTGTAGCTCTGTCCCCGAGAAACAGTTGAGCCGACTGGTTATCACGGAGAAATACGACATCATCCTGCCCGATTATCATAATATGCAAATCAAGATGGAGCCATTGATAAAAGCTGTATTCATCCTCTTCCTGCGCCATGAGGAGGGCATCGTATTCAAGAACCTTTCCGAATATCGAGAAGAGCAACACACCATCTATCTCGCCATTTGCGCCAAGCAGGAAATCCCAGTGCATCTATCTGCAGAGAAGATTCGCCAGAGCATAGATGCCTTGACCAACCCTCTCTCCAATTCCATCAATGAGAAGTGCGCCCGAGTAAGAGCCGCCTTCGTTTCACAGTTTGACGAGTCACTCGCCAAGTACTATTATATAGATGGAAGAAGAGGCGAAGCTATGAAGATTATACTAGACAGGAAACTCTTGGAATGGAAAACTGTTGTCGTACGAGATTAAAATTGTTGTCGTACGACATAAAGGGTAAGAAGTATGGAGCACATCATAACTTGGTACAATATACCTATTCAGTATACCAGATGCCTTCAATCTTTCGTATACATCCCTAGCATTCAGTTCTAATCGACGAGACAAGTTACCAATCAATACGTTGCGAAAACTACTGTATCTTTATCCATACATCAATTGCTTTTTTGTCATTATCGATTGCAAAAATAGGCTCAGGGGAAAATACAAACTATACTACTCATGCATGGTTGCATAGACTAGTTTCTGCAGAATTCGCCCTTTCGCATATAAGTTGCGGATTTGAGGTATACAAAAGTTCTAACTTATGAAATCTAAAACTAACTTTTTCTTATATATAAATATGTGTAACTAAAAAATCGACTAAAATTCTAATATAAAAATGCCATAAATATACATTATTTTCGGGCTTTAACAAAAAAAATCATCAAATATGTAGAGATTAAATAGATTTTTTTGTATATTTGCACTATCAAGTGAATTGTAAAATTATGAATAACGACTGGACATCAGTGTTAGAAGTAAAGTTTATATCACCTATGAACTTCAAGTTACTCCATGTAGTATGCTCTATGTGGTGTCCCCTAGGAATGTGCTATGGAAATAGGTCCAAATGATGAAGCATGGTATGCCATGAGAGTTACTTATGGTAGAGAACTTAAAATTCAAGAAGCTATGAATGGAAAGTTCGAAACCTTCATACCCAAATGCTATAAAACAGTAGAGCGTTTTGGAAAAAGACACTATGAGCTTACATCCTGCATTTCAAATCTCCTATTTGTTTACGGAAGCAGAAATCAAATAGAAGAAGAAAGACAAAAACATATAGAAATAAAAGATGATAAAAAATATCATCAACTCAATTTCATAAAAAATCATGAAAATGAAATAATTAAAGTACAAAATAAACAAATGGAAGACTTTATCCGTGTTAGTAATCTCCCAGCAGAAGAACTCATACCTTTAGATATTAGAGAGGGAGAATCATTAACAGGACAAAGAGTAAAAGTCATAGACGGTCCATTAGTTGGCACTGAAGGATTTATCAAAAGAATAGAAGGAAATAAAAGAGTTGTTGTAACGATTGATGGTATCTTAGCAACTGCATTAAAATTCATATCACCATCATTATTAACAAAAATTTAGCTGTCAATATGATAGAAAGCTCATTATTTACTCTCTATTCTTTAAAACAATATATTAAGTTATGGGATTCAAAGGGAATTTTTCTAAATATCAAAGCAAACGTTTGGCAGGCACTGTCCTTTGGTCATTCACATTGAAATGTACCAATCTCATGTTTGGGGAAACCATTGACATTGGACTGTTTCCATCTGATGGCTCGCAGCCCTGGTACCAACGTAACATCAAATTCAAAGCCGGTCAACAAATAATTGTCAACCATGATACTTTCGATTGGATATGGTATCAGGGCGATTATCTTGCCATTATAGACAAGAATAACAAGATTATTGAGAAATGGGTCTTTCAAATGAAGGAATATGGTCCCGGCGAATGTCCCGAATGCCATGGCACACATAAATGCAAAAAATGCCATGGAGAGGGATTTATATATCCGCCAGGAAGAACTTGGGAATTTAAAACATGCCCTCAATGTGGAGGCACAGGAATATGCCAGACATGCGACATTCCTAGAAGAGGTTTCAAATTAGGAGGAGCACCTACAGGACTACATCCATTTTAATGCTACATGAATTATGAGCTTTAGAGGAAAATTCAATTGGTTCCAAAGCATTCGCCAAGGAGGGAAAAAAGCAATTTCATTCACCTTGACATGCAGTAATATGTTCCAAACCGAAACTTTCGATGCTGTCATCATTGATGGAACTGGACAAAACAACCCAATGTTCTTTCACCAAGAACGATTAGCAGCAGGTAAGTCGTTTAGATTTGACATTGACAGTGTGGGATGGGACTGGTGCCAAGGCGACATTTTTGCCATATTAAATAAGAAAGGAGAAATCGACAAGAGTAACCAATGGAAACTCAACATCAATGTACCTGCACCAGGAGAATGCAAAGAATGTCATGGAACTCATAAATGCAAATACTGCAATGGCACTGGAATTATCACAAATTCCAATACCCATGACGTAACAGCATGTACGAATTGCTATGGAACTGGTATTTGCCAAAACTGCTATGTTCCTGTCAGAATGACTAACACTATGGGAATGGGACAGCAAACAGCAGGAATGGGGAGCATCTACAATGCCGCCAACATGCCTACTCCCAGCATTACCAAGCAAAGGAAAATTGAGACATTGCGACAAAGGATCCAAGAACTGCAAATGAAAGTAGAAAGGGCTGATTGGGATGAGAAGGTAATGAAATTGCGAGGAACTGACATTACCTCACGCCATAACTACATGTCGCAAGTGAGCCTCAAATACCAATACGAAAAGCAACTGACCAATCTGCAATATGAATTGCAGCAGTTGGAAAATACGCTCTAAAGAACATTACTTATGACGCAAGAAGATTATCTACATAAGCTTTACGCTCAGAAATATCCTTACTTAGAAGGATTCAGAACATCCATGAAGCAACTTTTGAGATATGGATTGAGCGATGATGACTGCATCAAAGGTATAGAATCAGCGTGTGATTTTTTCGAGATACCAATGCCAGCTTTGATTGCAGATTTGACAAGTCATCCCAATGGACAAACAATGTTTTTGAATCGCAACCCAGGATCATTTCTGGATGACATCATCTGCTATGATCTAGAGCAACTGTTAGGAATGGGAATCAAGAACGAATATGCTTTCACCCTAGTTATGACACACGAATGTGGACATCGTGTTATGCAAAATTCTCAAATGCCAGGTTTAGCGAATGGTCAATGGGAACAGGAGCTAGTAGCAGATTTCTTTATGGGAGTTCGCGCAGGCGTTGAGGGTTTTCCACACGCTGCACTTGATGTTGTCAGGAGAGGTTTAATGAACACCCCAGGCGGACAAAGCCATCCTACAGGGGCTTTGAGGAACGCCATTATCTCCTATGGATATACTTACGTGGGCAACATGGACCTCATCCATCACCGAAAACAGCCTATCCAAGCATATCTACAGATATTTGAGAATTGGAGGCAAAAACATCAAGAAGATATAAGATTGGCACAAGTGCCATTTTATGGGCAGTAAAGACGAAGGGAAAACAATTTTATGTAAGAGATTTATTCAATACTCAACTAATTCTTAGCTTGCCTTCAAGGGGGTATATGATTTTTTACAAGAAAGATCGATTTCTGCAAAAAATCACTCTATTCAAATAGACAGAACATAAAAATCAATGATTATGAAAGAAATTAATCCTATAAAAGAGTTAATTAGATTGTTTAATAATATCGATTATCAGCGCATAGCAAACCAAGCTGGCATCATTTTTAATCACATCAGAAAGCAAGCTGCGAATGGGACAAAAGAAACAACAAAAATGATGCTTGAACTATATTATGTGATGTTAAGCGACAATACATCAAAGTTTAACAAACTCATCATTGGCGCAGCACTCGCATACCAATTTCTACCCAATGACTTTTTGTCAAAAGAGGACTATGGTATATTGGGCTACCTTGACAATGCGACTATTCTGTACGTTGCATACAAGAGAACTAAAAAGTGCGTAACTCCAGAAATTTCTAAGAAAGTTGAAGAAACTATGAGTTCTTGGATTAATACCGCAGAGAATTTCACTATTCTAAAGCCAGAGAATGAAAGAGTTTAACTATAAAAAAAGACAATATGAACAACATTTTATGGTATCAACCAGCCAAACTATCCGATAAAGATATAGTCATCAAAAATGGCATTATCCTAGAAGAAGGAACAGAACGCTTCGAGGCATTTCAAAACCTGAAAAAGGTATCAGAGAAAGCTATCGGTAAAGAACGCCCATGGCAAGGAAAAATTGGGCACTATTATTTCATTAAGGGAAACTTTAAGGAAAAAGACGAGCGTGGCAGACAACTTGCTTTTCTATTCATCTCTGATGCGCCAAATGGCAAAGAAGCTTTAATTAACATATTAAAAGTTATTAATCAAGAGGTTAACGAAAAGACAGAATCTTGTCTAGCTTCACAAAAAAGCTCAGTTTTCAATGCAATTTTATTGAGTTTCATAGGACTAGTTATACTTGGTTTTATAATATACCTTGTTAAATTAATTGATTAAAACGCCATGGAACTATTTGATAAAACTCCCCCGAAAAAACTATCAAAAGATGGGTCAATAGGCTTTTCACTATTTTTGCCAATTTTAGCCGGCTGTGCCGCAAGTATTTTCTTCGAATTCCTTTCAAAAAACAAATTGAATGAAAATACCAAGAATATCATTATACTAGGTTCAAAGGGATCAGGGAAAACAACACTTTGGAGACAGCTGCAAAATAAAATATTGGATTTATCTACAACCCCAACAGATGAAACACCTATCGAAAGCTTTCACATATTTGCCAATGGCCGATTTGTAAAAGTGCCTCCAACAAAAGACATCGGAGGAGGGAATGATTGGGTTAATAGTTATGAGAGTATAATTAACAAAGATGGTACTTATATATATTATCTTGTTGATTTAACAAATTTGCACCATAAAAACATGGCACTAGAAATTAGAGCACGTCTAATAAAAATTTCATCTATCATTAAAGATAAGAAATTAAAGGACTGTGGGTGCAAAATTCTTCTCACCAATAAGGCTACTTATGACAAGAGACTAAAAAAGAAATTTGATTTGCCATTAACACATGCCAAAAATCTCTTAAACTTGAATACGAAAGGATTGTCTTTTAAGATAGATGATATCATGATGCCCATAGAATTAACTAATTCAAGTGACATTGACAAAATTAAAAAGGAAATTACATCCAATCAAAATACAAAATAATGGACAATACAAAAACAAAGCCTGAGCTATTAATTATAGCAAATGAAGAGATTACTTATGGGATGAAGAATGGTTATTATCCAGACTTTTTGCAAAGCATAAAAAGTGGTAATCTATCAATTCTGACAATAGAAGAAGCTTCTAAAGAAAATCTTTCTAGACAACCAATAGGAAATGGTATGGATTTCTATGTATACAATCCATATTTCGACCAATATGTATGTATATGGGATTCTGACATTCTAAATAAATTGGTAAGTGACAAAAGCTATGCTATCAAAGAAGCCCTAGTGAGAATGGGAGCAAAGGACATTATCCTAAAAGAAGGTATGACAGATAGCGACAACACTCATTATAACATTCAAAACAAAGCATCTTTAACATTAGCCAATGCTGATGTCATGGTTGACTATGACACTAACTCTTCTGTAAATCTAAAGAGCTGCATTGAAAGCCACGATGCCAATCGAATACCAAAAGAATATAATAAAGTAAAAGAGTTTATGATTAAACATGGGCTAATGGGAGAAACTACACTTGGACTACTTCTAGACCGTTTAAAAGAAGACAAGCAACTGTGTGGAACAGAAAAATATGAGATAACTTATCTCAATGAAATCAAAAGTGCATTGAACATTGCTGCTAGTATCAACTATCAATTGTTCAATGACAATTTGGATTTTTCAAGAACACATAACCATGTCCATACAATCTCAAAGACATTGGAAATCAACTTTGGATAGTAAACATAAAACTTTATTTAATGAATAATAAAGAAACTCTCATTAAGAACATTGACGTTCAACTCGGCAAGAACAAAAATAATTTTCTAAGTGATCTTAGAGAAAATATTTACGACTATGTAAGTAATCGAACTTGCAAAGAATGCCTTTCTATAACTGAGAAAGAGATTTGTTGGGAACCTTCTGATTCTTTAGATGGATACATTCCGCGATTCATTGCATTTCTCAGGAAAAAGAAATACAATGGCAATGAACTGGACTCAGCATTAACGGAAAAAATAGTATCTATCACAACTTCTACATACAATAAATATATTCAAGATAACAGCTCTACTATAATAAAACCGATATTGGAAGAAATGCTAAACAATAAAATAATAATAGAAAGTTTAGCAAAACAAATTGTAGACAAATGGGAAGGTACTATCTCATATGCATTACGACAACAACTTGTTGGTATTTTAATCCATAAGATAGAAGATTCTATCGGAGATAATATTGTTAACGCTTCATCAAATGCTGTAACTACAATATGCACAAAGGTAGTAGCCAGTGCTGTCTCTATACCAATATCAAAGTCAATAGCTATACTTTTAGCAAAAAATATGACTATTGCCTTAAAGGGAGTCATTGCAAAGGTATTAGCGAGTACTGCTATAAAAACAATGATTGCAACTATGGCAAAAAAAATGATTGCAGCAAAAATAATAGCAATTATCATTTCGTTAATCGGAGCAAAATTAGCAGGAATCAGCATTGGATGGATATTAGCACCTCTTATAATTGCTTTTATAATATACGAGTTAAACACACTACCAACTAAAATGGCAGATAAAATTTCAAATGAAGTAGCAAATGAGTTAAGTGGCAATTTTTCTGACCTTAATCACAAAGTTTCATCAAGCATTGTATTAGAACTAAGTAAGTCCGCTTTTAATACTTTCCTGTCAGATGTTATTAACGACGTTTCAATGCGAGATATCATTGATCAAATACAAGATGAATTGTAACTTTTATTTTCCTTCAATAATATACATTTTTAATAAAATAATCAGCTATGTTTCTTCCGACAAGAATAGGACCTATAAATAGGTTAAGAATTTTATTTTCCACAATTCAATTTAATTTTACATTTATTGTGTCATTCTTACAAAATACATTTTCTGTAAAAACGAAAAATATCATCATTTTGGGTTCAAAAGGCGCAGGAAAGACTACATTATGGAGCCAATTACAGAACAAAATCTTGGATTTATCCCCTGCTCCAACAGACATGAAACGTGTTGAGAGTTTCAAAATCAGCACCAACGGAAGAACTGTCATGGTTCCATCATCAACTGATATTGGCGGGGGAAACGATTGGGTAAACAGCTATAGCAACATTATCAACAAAGACGGTATCTATATATATTATCTGATTGATTTAACAAGGTTACACGAAAAAAACATGGCTTTGGAAATCAAAGCACGCTTAATGAAAATTTCATCTATCATAAAAGAAAAAAAACTCAAAGACTGTGGTTGCAAACTTCTACTCACAAATAAAAAGATGTATGAAAATCAGTATAAAAGTAAGTATGGTTCACCTTTAAAATATGCCCAAGATACATTAAAGTTTAATCATAAAGGTTTGTCTTTCAAAATTGATGATTTTATGATGGCTGTAGAATTAACAGATTCTACTGATATTGATAAAATAAAGGAAGAGATTACTTCAAACTAAAATGAAATATAATTTAGAATGTGAAACTTAGTCAGCTCTTCTTATTAATAACGATTACAGATTCTCTCTTTTCAAAAAGATCATTTGTACTAGAGTGCGTAAAATTTAGAGGAAACCCTAAGAATGATATACAATTAAATACTTAAATACATGGATATTTTTGATATTGTAAACAGCACAACATGCTTGGATAAAAGTATTGGTAAATCCATATTCAATGGCATACATAATACTATACGTTTCGCTCAAGCAAGAGAAATAGGAAGATACGCAATTGCTCATAAAGAAAATCTATATAGATATATCAATATTGCTATATTTGATAGATTGGTATATAGATATGTTTGGGAATTTGGGAAATTAGAATATGAAAAAGGCAGCCAATGCAATGTAATCATTAAAATGTGTTGGGACAAAATAAGTGGAAAACGCTCATTCTATGATGCAATAGATTACCGCGAAGCTGAATATTATGCAAAAATTGTTCCTGCTCTCCAAAAAGTAGTACTTAGAATACTTGGTGCTCTTGACAATTTTCATCTTATAGACGAAAATGAGTTGAAAATATTATCCAAGAAGTTCATCTTAGACACACATGTAAAATACGAGCAAATACTAGCACCCAAAGGGCATACCTTTTGCGGATCAAGTTTATTTTCAATTATCAAAAAAAAGAAACCAAAAGAACTAACAAGATATTTCAAAGAACAATATGTTGATCATGTTCTTTTACAAGCAAGTTTCAAAGGAGATTATTGTGACTGTTTTTATAAATCAACATCAATACCATCCAATGATACAAGTATATATGAATTACTTAAAAAACTACAATAGTATTTCAGATAGAGATATAGTCTCCTCAAACGTACAGACAAGTTCACTGAGGGCACAGAGAAGATGCTCGATGATATGAATCGTTTCTAAAAAAATATAAAATTCTGATAGAAATATCGTAATTTATTCTCTCTTATAATCAGAACCAAGTAGGTTCATTAGAGTAACAACCATTTAAAGCTATAAGACTATGCTTAAAGAGATTCAAGGACTCAAATGTCCAAATCACGATTTGATTCGTGACAATTACTATTTTAGATACCAAGAGGCTTACCCTGGTGCAAGACCTCTCAATAGTACACGCTGTATGCGATGTGGTTATACCATATCCCTGCATAAAGTGGGAAAATAAAAAGAAAGACAATTTATGACACCACTCTATTCGCTTAGAAAAATCTCAGAAGAAGATATATCATTTCTCTTCGAACTTTACCATTGTCCTGAGATTACAAAATACATGAGTCATCCTTTTCAAACCATAAAGGATGCCAGGGATTATTATGACTTCATCTCTGGAGTAAATGAAGAAGGAAGTGAACCAGGAAAGGTATATGTCATTCAAATGAGCAATAATGAGTCTATAGGCATTGTAGGTCTTGACTACATATTAGGTCCTACTGCCTATCTTACTTTTGCTTTGAAACCAGAATATTGGCATAAAGGAATCATGCTGAAAGTCCTCGATGATTTTCTTAAAAGACATACGAAGCTGTATAAGAATATCATTGTAAGGGTCAGAGATGACAACACCCCTGCGCTAAAGCTATTAAGTAAGCTCTCATATAGTTTACAAATTGAACTGCTGAAAAGCAGCAACTATTAGGCATAAGATGTAGAACGTTTAAAAAAGACATTATGGCAAATTCCATTTTCAATAACCCTGCATTCAACTTTTTTGGAAGACCCTCTATGGATGACTTCCTAAAAAAATGCAACTCTCGCTTCCAACGATTTGGATTAAGCGAGGCAGACATCAATGATGCCATCAAATCTGCCTGTGACTTCTTCAACATTCCTATGCCAAGGATGATTCAAGACCTCACAAACGTAAAAGATGGACAGACCATGTTCGTAAACTGGGATAGAGGAAGCTACTATGATGACATTCTATGCTATAATATGCAGCAGATTTTCTGATGGGTTGCAGAGCTGGCCTTTGGAACATGGATGACTCAAAAGTTTGCCAAGGTCACATTCTAACTGATGGCTCACCATCCCATCCAGAAGGAACACTCAGAGTATTGTTCATCCGAAGAGGAAAATATATCGCTCAATCCATGAGAGACCAAGGCATTCCTTTGACCATTCAAAACCTTATCAATGAGTTTATGGCTTACCGTCAAGAAATACTTTCGGACATCCTTCATCATGAAAGAAAATACTAAAAGTTCTAAAAAAATATCAGAATCTTGATAGATTTCTGAAAATGTCTCCTCATTTGTATATGTAAACATTAAAACAAATGAACGATAAATATGCAAGGATTGATTAACAAAGAGCTCCTTTTGGAGAAAATGAAAGAGTGGGCAGTAAAGGTGGGACGCATCAGTACACGCCCTGCATTATTACTCTATTATGTGATGGTAAGCAAGGAGACACCGAAGTCTGATAAGTTTCTGATTTTGTCAGCATTGTCATACTTGGTTCTCCCGATAGACCTGATTTCCGCAAAACGCCTTCCTATCATAGGATGGCTAGACGAAGCTGTCTCTCTTACTGTAGCCTACCAAAAGGTAAGCAAGTACATCACACCATCTATAGAAAGAAAGGTGGATAATATTCTTGATAAGTGGTTTCCAACATACACTCCATACATAGAGGTGGTTGAATAAATTCCTGACAAACATGGTCAAAACCACTAAACGTTAAGAGGAAATAACCAAAATAACTTTTGAAGAACGGAATACAGCCTATAGCTTGATTCCGTTCTTCTGTTTAAAAAAGCTTGAGACATTTTAAGACAGAAATTCTAAAATATCTCCTCCCTTCTTATATAACCATTAAAGTAGAAGCAAATGGAAAAGAATTACGAACATATCATCAGCCAAGCCATTGAGCATATCATGGAGGTAATGAAGCCAAGGGTTTCTCCTGAGGAACTTCATCAAATAGAGTATGCCTTTCAAATCGCAAAGGAAGGACATAGCAAGCAACAAAGAAAGAGTGGAGAACCTTATATCCTCCACCCTCTTGCCGTGGCACGCATCGTTGCCGAGGATATGCAACTTGGCACCAGTGCCGTTATTGCCGCCCTACTGCATGATCTGGTGGAAGACACTGAGTACAAGATTGACTTCGTGGAAAGGGAGTTTGGAACCGATGTGGCATACCTTGTAAAGGTGGTTACCAAGCAAAAGAAGGAACACTATGAGTTTACCAAGCAAGTGGATAACTTCAAGCAGATGCTTGACTCGGTGAACTATGACATTCGTGCCTTATTGGTAAAACTGGCAGACCGTCTTCACAATATGAGAACCTTGGCCAGCATGAAGCCAGAGAAACAACTGAAAATTGCCGGCGAGACCGACTTCTTCTATGGCCCTCTTGCTAACAGACTGGGCTTCTACTGGATCAAGACTGAACTTGAGAACCTCAGTTTCCAGTATCGCTGCCCACAAGAATATAGCCATTTGCAGGAAATGCTAGAAAAAGACAAGGCTAATAACGAGTCTTCTCTTAGCACTTTCACAAGCGAAATCAAGCAGCTCCTAAATGAGAATCAGTTTGAGGCAAAGATAGAAGTAAAATATCGTATGCCTTATAGTATCTGGCGCAAGATGGTCAAGGAAAAGATAGACTTCCAACACGTATCGAATCGTCATTATGTCAAGATTATCTTCCCTGACAGTCAAAAGCGAACGGAAAAGAACACATGCCTCTATCTGTATTCGCTTTTGACTGACAGATTCAAGGAAAAGCCGGGAAGTGTGATGAACTATGTGGATTCCCCAAAAGAGAATGGCTACCAAAGCTTCCATATCAAGCTCCTCTCTGAACACGGAAAATGGGAGGAGATTCATATTTGTAGCGAACGTATGGTCAGAAATTCCCAGCTTGGCTGTATGTCCACACAATCTGCTGGCAATATCAAGAACTGGCTCAAAAAGTTCAAGGAAGTACTCCAAGACATTTCTTACCATGGATTCCAAGATGGCTATATTGACAACGTGGTCAGCTCATTCTATAATGATGACATCATGGTGTTCACCCCACAAGGCAAGCCAGTCATCTTACCCAAACGTGCCACTGCTCTTGACTTTGCCTTCGAGATTCATAGCAAACTGGGACTACACGCCAAGTATGCCAGAATCAATGGCAAGCTGAGCTCCATAAAGACAGTACTGCATCGTGGGGATTGCATAAAGATTGGTTCTGAGGAGAAGGTACACCCAGAAGCAGACTGGCTGAACCAGGTTCTTACTTACAAGGCCAAGAGACATCTGAACTCTTACCTTGCCAAACAACCAGTTACTGCTTTCCACAGATGTGTGCATTGTAAGCCGATACCTGGAGAAGAGGTCATAGGCTTTAAGGAACCGGATGGCAGCATCAGCATCCATAAGCGTAACTGCCCAGATGCCATCAGTCTTGCCTCGCAGTATGGTGACAGTATCGTATCCGTTGATTTCCACGAGGAAGAAAACGTGCTCTACCCAGTTTCTATCCATGTGAAGGCTATTGACAGATACCACCTGCTGAGTGACATCATCGACTGTATCACCAATAAACTGGGACTTTCCATAGATAGCCTACACACTATAACGATTGACTTCATCGTGGACTGTACCATCAAGTTTGCCATCCACTCATTCGGGGAACTGCAAAGTATCACATCACACCTATATCATATAGAGGGCGTGGAAGAGATATATAACGAAGACTTGCAATAAGAAAGATAGCTAAAACAATAATAAAAGAAACAAAAACTCCGTTAAAATGATTTAAACGGGACTAAAAAGAATTTAAACTAAAGAAAAAAGGGGAAATAATTTGATGTTTCAGATTTTTCCCCTTACTTTTGTACCCAGAAAATAAACAGGTACCTGCATTTCTAAAAGGTGATTCGCTCACTAACAAAGTATATTAAACTTAAAAAGAAAGGAATCTATGATGAAGACGATTTTCAACAAAACAACCATGCTGATAGTGACTGTACTCATGGCAATCTTTAGTGCTTGCACAAATCATAGCCCAGCAAATAATAATTCTATAAAAGAATCCATGTGGGGAAATGACCCTAAGAATGCAGAAAAGGTATATAGCCTACCTCAAAAATCCGCAAATCAAGATTTTGAGCTAGCAAGCTATAAAAATCCAGACGGCAGCACCACTTATAACATTTCTCACTCAACTTTTGCCATGACAGAGTTTTACTGCCTCTATTCTCCAGCAGGCAATCTCAGACTCATGGCAGCAGGAGCCAGTGAAATGGCAGATGTTTATGGCTATCTGCTATCCTATAATTCAAAAGGTCAGATAGACACCATATCAGTGCTAAAACCGCTGGGCGATATAGTTGCAGAGGGAATGTCAAAACTCACTGTCAAATCTGCCCACGATTTGTTCCAGCAATGGATTCAAAACAAAAACAGCATCCAATATAACATTCCTATACAAAGGGATTCCGTAGGCAGAATGTTAGCCATAGGTAAAGTAACCATAAAGGATGACTATAAAGCTAAACTTTATATCAAAGAATGGGGACCATTCTGGACAAGTGATATTAGAGGCGGTGAACTGGGCATTTTTGTCCTTCAAGAATACCAAGGTGACAAAAGCGGCAGCTATGTCAACTATCTCTACCAAAATGACCATCTTGTAGCGGAACTTGCCTATTGGAAGGGAACCTTCATCAAGGCAAGAACGTATAACCATGATGGCTGTATGGTTCATCAATATAACGATAGAAACATCAATATTGAAGACCAGACATTCCAAGATTGGGAAGAAGAGACAAAATGGTACGTGGATTAAAAACTGCATGATATGAAAAAGCCAAGCCAAGAAGAGTATGCTGCCATGTCACCGGAAGAGAAGAAGAACTACTGGTTCATCATGGTTCAACGAATGCATCAAACCATGTGGGGAATTAATCCACATATGGCAGAGTGGTATGATCAAGAAACGGTGGAAGCCACTATAAAGGAAATCGTTTCTTTCTTCGGCCTGCCAATGCCGAAGATGCAGGAAGTAGAAAATACCGTGGCAAAAATCTCCACAAACGAAGACTCCCAAGAAACAGAACTCTTCTATAACATCAAACAGATGCAAGACAAAGGTCTCAATAACACGGATGCCCTTAAACTTTGCATTGCCCATGAGCTATGCCATCAAGCCCTGAGGGATACGCTGTTCTGGATATTTCCCAATGAACTTTGGATCCAGGAACTCGCCTGTGACATCGTTGCTGGTGCCTATGCTGAAAAATACTTCCTGGCAACAAACAAGTATAAATGGGTGATAAACATGAAGGATGCCACACCTACCCATCCAGAAGGTAAACTTAGGATACTGGCAGTGGACTATGGAAGAGAGAATTACCTGCAAGTAATGTCAGAAGGAGACACTCCCCTACTTGACAGAATCCTTAGCTTGATTCCACCATTTGTATATGAACATATGTTAGAACTGGCCAAGAGTTGGGAAATGGTTCAGGATTTGGACTGGGAAAAGACATTCTTCAATCCACCTCCTCCAAAACCACTCGATATAGACAGCCTCCCAGATACCAATCTCATCAAACAGGCTGTATTAAGACATAGAGCACAACTAAAAGAAAAGGAGAAGTAACATGAAAATTATCAATAACAACCCAAAATATGAACCAGCCATCGGCAAGTTCGCACAAATAGGCCATCAGCTTTCCTTTTTGGAAGTGGATTGCCTTTACCTCATGCCATCTGTCAGTGATGAAATTAGCCAAGAAATCAAAACTGCCTTTCAAAATCAGATGAAAGTAGCTGAAATCAATGGCGAATTCATGGGCAACTACAGCAGTATGCCCCTTCAGGAGATCCCCTATTTAGAGGATAAAGACCTAAGAGAGAGCTTCACCAAAGAAGAATATAATGCCATTATGCCTTTGAGTTTTAGTAATGAAAATGAAACCCAATGTCTTTTGGTAAAACTGACGGAGAAAAACATACCTCAGCAAGTGAGCATGATTTTCTACACCGTAGAACGTTATAGCAAGCTTCAAGCTGAGGAAATCCTTCATCAAAAGCTACTGGATAAGCCAGAAGAGTTCAAAAAATGGTTGGAGCCACTTTTGTCAGTTAAAACTTTCATCAAGAACTTTATCACCAGTAAAGTTCACTCTCTATTCAATCCAACCCTAAATCTCATAGCTCAGCCAAAAGCTCTCAAAGAGATTTTAGGCATTACTGGAGACATCCTTGACTTCCACCAAAAGCATGAAATTCTCAACCGCATCGTGGAGAACGTGAATAAGGTTCGTAAAACAGGAGATAAAAAAGCTGACGCAGAACTTACCTACCTCATCAATAGCATCCCAACAGAGTATATCATAGAGATGCTAAAGAACCTAACGCCAAGTCAATTGAAAAAGGCTACTTCCTACTTGGATCCAAACGTGTATGCCGAGAAATCACGCTTGCGCTTTGAGATTCGTAACCCTAAGGAGGTAAAAGGATACACACTTCCCACAAACAAAAAGATCAAAAACATTGGCACCTACCAGTTGTTCATCTATAAGGGTGATTACTTCAAGGCTGTGAATTTCAACTATAAAGCATCCTTCATTGTATATCTCATCTATATGATCGATAAATACAAGAAAAGAGAGGACATCGACCCAATTGATATGTTAGAGAAGAAATGGGAGGATGAGTATCTCAGACTCTTCAACATCGTATATCCCAATCATACGGATGAAGCCAAGAGCACTTACCTGACTTTGTGCTCTGAGTTTAAGGAGAACAGCAAGGAAAGGAAGAAGAAACGCCTTAGTGACTGCTATGCAGACATCAAGGTGTGCGTGGGAAGCTCCTGCGAGGAACTTGGAGAAATCTTCAACCCTCATATCATAGAGAATGCAGGTGACCACCTCTCCACCAAGGCGTATAACATCTACATTCCCTACCAGTTGCTTTAAAAGCGATGAAAAAATCAAGTTAAAAAGTGTTTCATTAAGCAACAATACAAATCATAGCTAACTGAATTACAATAAGATAGCAAAATAGAGCAAAAACGCATTTTGCGGATTCCGCAAAAATACATATCTCGTTAAAAAGTGCCGAACTTTGTACCAAAATTACGAAGTTCGGCACTTCTTTTTTCAAACATTAAATACGACGAAATATGGAACAGATTAACTTACTATCAAAGGCAAAGGAGTTTATCTCCAATGCTTCCAGAACAGAGGTAACCATCACAGAAGAACAACTCAAAGCTTCTGTAAAGATGCTCTCTGAGCCTATCATTCTTGAGATCAAGGCCCAGAAAAAGACCATGGTCTGTACTGAAGATGAATTGTTAGCTCTTGCTACCAAGCATATCATAAAGAATATAGACAAGACTAAGTACAGCTGCGACTATACCATCCTATCTACCTGCCAAATCATGCTTCGAAAGTTTCTCTGGGATACTGTCAATAAGGCAGAAGGAGAGTATATCCAAAACAAGCTCATGGAAGATGACCAGCAATTTGCCGAGGATTTCTTCTACGGCATAAATCCCAGTAATGTCAACATAGCACGCCTTCGCAATAGACTCATCAGAGAGATTACCTCGTCTTACGGGGTAAACCTCACTCATGAGGAAGTGAGTACCATCATTTATACTCATCTTTGGGAGGATGGAGCATGGAACAAATTGAAGAGCTTCAAGAAGGAGGGTAGCATCTATTGCTGGATTGAAACCCAAGCAAGACATGAGATCATACATCAGCTCCAAAGCCAGCACAGAATTCCTATGGTAAGAAAGCGTACCGTGGGGAATACACGCATATCCATGCGCAAACTTACCAAGGAAAGAATGGGATACATCCTTGACTATGAGACGCTGCCAAAGACCACTTATCATATCATCAAGGATCTCTACTTTGACAAGAAAAGCCCTCAGGAAATCATGACACATCATCATTGGGATGAGACTACCTATAAGAAACAGGAGCAAAAAGCCATGTTCGACCTAAAGGATACGCTTCTACGCTCAGCTGAGAACTATGATGATGTACTAAAGGATAAATTGGTTCTTAATGAGCCTGTTTCCTTGGATGAAGCTCAAGCAAACGGTAATCAGATAAGCTACAATCCAAACACTCCTATCATGGAGGAAGTCTTTGGCTTGGGACTCAACCAAGATGAGGTGAATGACAAAGCCCTTCAGACCTTGCACTTGATTGCAGAAAAAGTGAAATGCAGTGAACGAGACCGTTATATTTGGGAATGCCGTTTCTATGACAACGAGTCACCAGAAAAACTCGCCAAGGAATTTGGTATGACAAGAAAGAACGTAGATCACATCTACTCCAAAGTTAATAAAGAGTTCAAGAAGGCTGCTAAGGAGTGGTACAACAAGGTAAACAGAGTAAAAAAGTCATTACTGGCCAAATCTATATAAACGAAGAATATGATACTTAGTATTCCATCACTTATCAATGGTTACGAGATAACGGAGTGTACCAGGTCAGATGCTGCCGGCCTCTGTGAAACCTACATAGGCAAAAGCAAACAGCAACAGCCTGTAATCATGGTGGCATATAATATGAAGGCTATTGAAAGAAGCAGCTTCAATGCAGCTTACTTTCGGGAGCTTTCATGGCATCAACATTTATGCACTCCGTCCTTTCTACCTCTTCTTGACCAGATAAGCATAAAGCATAAAGGACGTAACATCCAAATGATGGTGTTTAAAGCAATACCATCCATGATAAGCTTAGAAGAAAAGCTAAGGCTTGGGAACATCAAGGGAGAAGATGCATGGAACATCATTATGGATATTGTCATCGGAATAAGGGAATGTGCATATAAACGTAAAGGCATCGCCCAATTACCTCTCGATTCAAACAACATTTACGTGTATCATGACAAAAGAGGCAAGCTAAGAGGCATCATACAAAATCCTCAAACAGTAGGGCTTCCCATCAATTTATCCAGTGACAAAAGCCAGCAATACTCGCTGGCTCTTTTAGCCACAAAGATTCTGAAAGGTTCCACTCATCATCTGCTTCCATTGGATGATATAGAAGGTTCACAAAATAGCGCCAGTAAGCAAAAGGCAGATAACTGCTCACAAGAAGGTTTAGCTCACTGCATAAGGAAAGCACTTGCTTCCAACCCTAACAAACGATATTCGAGCGTGGAAGACTTTATAAAAGAACTTATACGTTTCAGTCCTTTCCAAATGCCAAATACATTTGAGTGTTTCGGAAAACCATAGCAAAAATACAGAATTTTGAAAAAAAGTGTGATAGAAAGATGAAAGTTTCTACTCCCATATAAACAGATAAGAACCGTCATGAACAAAATATCAAACAAAATAAGAGATTATCTTCTCCAAGAGAAGTATCTCATAGCGGTAAGTAATGATGAAAATATCATCATTCGCTTCCAAAATCAACTCATCAGCATCTTTCCCGATTCAGAGGAAGATAGCTATTGCAGTGTATGCCTGCCCATTTTCTTGGACTCTATGCCACTGCAAAAAGAAAAACTTCAGATGATATGCAACACCATCATGGCTAACCAAAACACCATCAAAGCCATCTTGGTGGAAACTGGCATCATCATCCGATATGACTTCATCTGGCAAAACTCGGAAGAACTCCACCGCCAGCTAAAACAGGGAATCGAGCAAGTTGTGGCTACTAAAGAACAAATCGTCAATGCCGCAAGACTTGCCCATCAAACAATGTCAAACCAAAAAGAAGAAGAATATGTCAAAGAACAATGATTATTTGGATCCAATGCTTGCAGGTGCAAGCGCATCACTCTATGGACTGGAGAACCAAGAGGCAGTGAAAGAATCCTTTCCCCTTATCTACCAGAAATTGGTAGATTCTTTTGATGATCCTGAGTTCATCGCAAAACTCCACGCCCTCAAAGGACGTGGACAGACTACCGTGGGTATCAATCTACCCAAGAAAAATGAGGCATTTCGCTTTGTCAATAAGATTTGGTTTCAGGTACAGAAATCAGATTCCGAGTATTGGGAGGTCTATTACTTGAACATCGGATTTAACTTCAACCATAGCAAGTACAATCCCTTCGAGTATCAAAAGATGATGATCAAGAAAGTAGCCTTGGGAACCATCGATAAAATCAGAGAGAGAATCTCTGCACCAGACTTTGCCAAGAGCATTGAGAAAAAGCTTTCTGACTATGTGTATGATACCCTCTTTGAAAATGCACTTGGTATCCTCACCCCTCCAAACGAAGCAGAGGATGGAGCTTCTACCCAAGAAGAAAACACGTAACTGAAACAGGAGGCAAGCATCGTCATATCCGCTTGCCTCATGTTTTAAAGCAGCTTTATTGTTGATTAACATAAAAAATGTAGCGTTTTTCAATAATTATGCTACCTTTGCACTATCTAAGCTCTCCTCTTATGTTAAGCTTTAGCATAATGAGGAGAAGCCTGAATTAGGTTCAATGGACATTCAAACACAAAATATAGCTATATGGACAGTATAATTGACCAGATAAACCAGTTGAAGGCAAAAATTCAGCTGAATGCCAGCAAGGAAGAACTCCTTGCCTATTTCCATGAGCCATCACAAAAAGAGGCTAACATAAAATGGAAAGCTCTCATCAAGGACTGGGACTATGATCATTTGCCGGAATTGACGAGAAAGGTATATTATCCTTGGATTGATGTGATTGCAAGCATGTATGACAAGCCAGAGGCCATAGAGACAGATGACTACTGCTGCAAGAAATGCAAAAAGCCGCTCATCGTCTTTGACTTCAGCTCACCTGCTTGGACATGGGCCAAGCTATGCGGAAGAGGAGGATACATGTGGATATGCCCTCATTGTGTCTATCAGGAGAGTTTCAAACAGACTATCATGAATTAGTGACTATTTATACATAAAGAAATAACAAGAAGTTGCGCCCGACACGAACCAGGGTCTAAATAGATGAAAATCTCTCAAAATTTATTCAGTGGTAAACTTAGCGAAGAGTTAACTTCCATGATTGTTTCTGGCAATCAACTGATTGGCTTGGATGAAAATGACATCAAGCAGATGGTAGAAGACAGAAATGGCCATGTATTCATCTGCGAGCAAGAAAATGAAGCCCATGATGATTTCATCAAAGAGGCATTAAACCAGCTTGCAAGCAAACAAGTGGTAACTTCTTCCAAGCATATTCTTTTGAGTTTGCAAACAGACGGCTCCGATGGTCTTTCCATAGATGACATGAACCAAGTGAACGACTTCATGGATAAGATGGGAGAAGACTTCGAGATAAAATGGGGTCTAACCCAACTGGAAGATGGTGCAAAGATTCGCATCATCTTGGTTGTCGCTTAATCCTACCCTCTCAGCAACATGAAAATCAGATGTGCCACCCTATGTAAACAAGGGAAAAGACGCAATAATGAGGATTATCTCATGGTGGTTTCCCATCCAGAGCAAAGCAGCTGGATGGGAATCATCTGCGATGGCATGGGAGGACACGCCTCAGGTGAGGTGGCAAGCAAAACCGTGGCAGAGTCCATAACAAGATATTGGGACAAGCATCTAAGCTACAAGGATGACAAGATAAAGGCAAGTAAAGCTTGTCATAATGCTTTCCGCACCTTCAACCAAAAGAGCCGACACATAGAAATGGGAACCACCATGGTCATGGCAAGCATCCAAGAAAATGTTCTTACCATTGTCCATATGGGAGATTCAAGATGCTATCTCCTTAGAAAAGAAGAAGGGTGCATCTTCCAAACTATAGATCACACTAGTGTCTCGGATGGATGGGAGTTCATATACAAGAGTTTCTTTACGGACTGTCCAGAAGCAGTGGAACCTGATATCCACCAAGAGAAGCTTCAAGAAGGAGATAAAATCTTGCTTTGCTCAGATGGAGTCTATAAGTTTATGACTCCAGAAGAATGGATAAATGACCTCATAACAGAAGCCTCTCCAGAAGAAATCATCCAAATGCTTGACAACACCCTGGAAAAAAATGGGCATGACAATTACTCTGCCATCATCATAGAAGTAACAAACTTATAAAAGAAAGTGAGGCAATTATGATTGTTATACATCCAAAAGACAGAACTACCCAGATGTTGGAGAGACTCTATGAAGCCACTCCCCATCAAAAAGTGGATACTACGCTCAGCAAGAATCAACTCAGAAGCCTTCTTTACTCAGCCCCCTCCTCTGAACCTATCATGCTGTTAGGTCATGGTGGCGAGGAAGGCCTTTATACCAGGGAAGATGATACAAAAGAGGAGTTTTCCAAGCTGATAGACCATAGCTTTTCTCATATATTGAAGAAGCATTACGGTAGAATTTTCGCTGTCTTTTGCCATGCCAAGAGTTTTGCAGAGAAAGAACACTTACATGGGCTTTTCTCCGGCATGATTATCTCAGAAATGAGTGAGGCAGAGCTTTATGGCATTCCTACCACGATGGAAGAGCTATCTTTGGAGAACATCAAGCTGGCAAAGAACCTGCGCCTGCTATTGGATAAAGAGACACCTTGGTTCGAGATTCCAGAAAGGATGCTCTCGCTTGATGATAGCCATACCCCACTAACGGAGTTCAACTACCATAACTTCTTCTATCTATAGCACCCAACCATCAATATTGAAAAAGATGAAAAAGCCCTATCATATCTATTTTATCTGCACTGGTAACGCTTGCCGCTCACCTTTGGCAGAATGTATCATGCAGAAATTGCTGGAGCAAACAGACCTTGTAACCAATGGATGTCTATCGGAAAGTTGCCACCACCATTGAGCAAGGATGCAAGTCCTTGGTAGAAAAGTGGCAAAAGGATTCACCCTATACTGTATAATTAATCCAACCAAATACAAATCTATTCCCTTGGCATTCACTAAGAAAAGATGACCAAGGGAATCTTTTTTCAAAGAAAGACACAAAAATCCTGATAGATATTCCCAATTTGTTCCTTCCTTTATAATAACAAACAAAAAAAGGAATGAACATGAACAAGTTTCAATCAGATAAGGAATGGCTGGGACGTATTATACCGTCCACTGGAAGGGAAAAGAAAAATAACATTCCCCTAAAGTCAAGCCCTTCCACAGAAAAAGCCGCTCCTCAGAAAAAGGGTGGAGGACTACAGGACATCGCTGGTATGAGTGAGCTAAAACAGCTCATCACGGAAAGCTTCATCAATGTCCTAAGAAACAAAGAATGCGCAGAGAAGTTCGCCATCAAGCCACCCAGTATGCTCCTTTATGGTCCCTCTGGCGTAGGCAAGACATTCTTTGCAGAGAAAGTGGCAGAGGAAATCGGCATCCACTTCATGAAGGTTGTACCAGATGACCTTGCCTGCCAATACATCCATGGAACCCAGGCAAAAATTGGGGAACTATTCAAGGAAGCAGAGCAAAAAGCTCCCACCCTGCTTTTCTTCGATGAATTTGACTGTATGGTTCCCCAAAGAAGTGCCAATGATGACAACTACCAAAATGGTGAGGTAAACGAGTTCCTCTGTATGCTGAACAATGCCAGCAGCAAGGGTATCTATGTAATAGCAGCTACCAACCATCCTGAGCGGATTGACAAGGCTGTTCTTCGCACAGGAAGAATTGATGAACTCATCTATGTGGGAATGCCAGATAAAACTTCAAGAGAAAGCCTCTTCAAAATGTCTCTGTCCAAGCTGCCCTGCTCAAAGGAAATCAACTTTGCACAATTAGCCGATATGACAAAAGGTTTCAACTGCAGCGACATCGGCTATATTGTGCAAATAGCCTCCAGAAGGATGTTCAACGCAAGTATTCAGCAATCCAGAAAAGCATACCTACCTATCACACAAGAGATTCTGGTGGACACCATCAAGCAGCGTACTCCTTCGGTCAGCAGCAAAGACCTGAGGGATTTCGAGCGCATCCAAAGTGAGCTATCTCCGCGGCAAAAAGGCTCTCAGCCAAGGAGCATTGGATTTCATTAAGTAACCATTTAAAAGAAGATAAGTATGAAAGAAAAGATTTTAAACACCCTAAAGGAAATTGGATTCACGGTGAAGGAAATAGAAGACTTCGGCTTCTTGTTCCAGTATGAAGGCACCAACCTGGTATATACCCCTTACTCCAAGGACGAAAATTTCTTGAACATTTGCGCTTCTGGGGTAACGGACGTACAGGAAAACGACACTTCCATCAACATCTATGAGCTTGCCAACAAGCTCAACCGCGAGCTTAACTACATCAAGGCATACGTCATGGAAGGAAGACTTTGGATTGGATATGAGATGAACGCAGCCATTTCCGAAGATAACACCCAGGAAGTACTCGGCCACATGATCTCCTATCTGGATGCTGCTGTCAACTATGCCAAGGACATTATCGATAATGGCAACCTTGATGCCGATGAAGAAGAAGCCTACATAGAAGAGGCCAGCGAGGAGCAAGCTATAGGAGATTACATGGAGGATTCACCAAAGGATTCTTCTAATGAACATCATTCACTCATTTCTAACTTTTGCGGCTTATGGAAAAGAATCAAAAGCAAATCATGAAAGTCCTCAAGGACATGGGCTATATCCCAGAGATTGATGCAGATGGAGACATTTGCATCTACCTGGAGATGAAACATTTTTACTTCTTTGTAGCAGAGACAGAGGACACCAAGTACGTCAATCTTGTTCTTCCTCAGTTTGCACCCATCGAGGAGGGACAGGAGGTGCTGGCTCTTGCCACCTGTAACTTGATTACACGTGATATGAAAATCGTGAAGACTTATATCGAGCGAACACACGATAGTATCAGTGCCTCTTGCGAGTTCATCTATACAGATGAAGAATCCCTCAAGCAGAACATCACAACCTGCTTGGAGGTAATGAGAGTCATCAAGACGCTCTATAGAAGAAAATACAAGGAACTATCAAAATAAAAATCGCTATGGACATACTCAAAATTCTTAAGAAAATGATCAAGAAGTGTTCCAATACCCTTGTCAGCTTGGTAATGGATGAAGAAGAGCCACCCTATGATATGAGTGACCGCTTCACCATCCTTCCAAACCAAGAGGTAAAGGTACATGACTTCCCTATTCTGGGTAACATCGGAAATGGACTTTATGTAGGTGACCATGTAGCAGAGTTCGGCGATGGCAATGCCTATACCCTGGTCAACATGAAATCTGGCAAGGTGGTTCATCTGGTGGATGAAAAAAGAAACTTGCTGGTAACTGACAAAGAAATCGACTTTGAAATCATTCATGATAAATTGAAACATGCCAGTTATGCGGATGGCAAGAACATACAGTTCTGACTGAAACGCATTTCTGAGTTCCAAGATGGCTTTGCCGCCATGTCTTGGACCATCTACCCTGAGGGAAGGTGGTTTGAGGACGAAGATGGATTTGGAGCTGAGAAGAACTTAGAGGAAGAAACGGTGTATTGCATCATCAATTCCAGCCTGAACATTGTCATTCCGTTCCAACCCATGGAAGATGTGGCTGCGGTATTAAGCACCCTAAGAAAAGAGAGACGTAAGTATATAGCTAAACAAAAAACGAAATAAAACTGTACATATATGAAAAAGGTATCATTCAAGGAATTTTGGGAAACCATCACAGCAGGCATCTATCAAGCCATCTGCTGGATTTGCAACCTTTGTGGTTATAAGGATAAAAGCTACTATGGGCTTTTCATCAAGAGAGTGTTCACGGGATGCGTAACCATCCTCATGCTGGTCCTCACAGTTTGTCTCTTAAAAGAGATATACAATGATTACCAAATGAGACACCCTTACCAAAGCATGGATTTCATTAACCAGCAACGGGTAAGCCGACAGATTATGTATAATGAGGCGACTAAAAAGATAGAAGATGCCCACACAGGAAAGGTTCTCATCAAAAACGTGGACTGGATCCAGAAAAGCGTAGATGGGGACAGCTTGGTATGCTTTTCTTCCAAAGGCAAAAGAGGTTACTTCAACAAGTTCACAGGAAAGGTGGTCATCAAGCCACAATTCAGCAAGGCATGGATATTCAGCGATGGCTTGGCCTGTGTGGAAGACAAAGACACCTTGTTCTTTATCGATCACCAAGGAAAGAGAGCCATTGAAAAAGGGTTCTTCTACAACAGCAACTCCAATGAATATACTTTCCATAATGGCTATTGCTTGATGGCTATGGACAACTATAAGTATGGAGTGATCGACAAGAAAGGTGTCTGGATGCTCTCACCTATCTATGATGACATCAGATGCCAAGAGCATAACTACTGGGTTGTGAAGAAGGACAAGAAGCTTGGCCTTTATAATGATTCCACCAAGAAGATGGTCTTGCCTTTGGAATATCTCCATATCGACGTGGATAGATCAGGCATCGTGGTTCAATACCCAGACTTCACTATGAAGCGTTTGAACTTTGACCTTACAGTAAAAGACAACTTTGTCTTCAATGAGGCATATACAGTGATGTATTCATCAGGTAAATTTGATAAAAACGGAGAGGACATCATGCTGCAATCAACCTGTTTCTACTATATAACTGGCTCAGAAAAAGATGAAGGCACACAAAAGCAAGGCTTGATGTCTCCACAAGGAATTCCTCTTACTCCTCCTATGTATGATGACATCATCGGAATGGGCAAAGACCTCTATAAGGCAAGAATCGGCAGCAACTACGTCATTCTTGACAACAAAGGAAACAAGGTAAAATAAGAACAATAAAGACAGCCGTATATGGAAAAGGTTCTTTTCACGCGTGAATCACAAGGAGAGTTCACTGGCATTTACGCAAAAATTGAAGGTGGCAGGCTCACCATCACAAGGCAAGACTTGGGTGAATTTGAGAAAGAGTACTCAAAAGACGGAGAAGTGGAAAGCTACCTATTTCTCGATGAAGCCAATACCAAGCGTCTTATGAATGCCTTGCAAGCCACATCTGAAGAAGAACTGCTTGTCATACTAAAGAAGCGATTCAAAAAATATGGCAGTGGCATCAACCGTGAAATCCAAAACTTTTGCGATAAGCACGGCATCAAGTACCAAACTCAAACTTATTATTGAAAAAGAGAAAAGAGCTAATCATAAAAAAGAGATGGTTTTCCATGCAAAATAGGAAAGCCACCTCTTTAATTATATCATGCCTTCATCGTCATCCTTCCCATAATAGGAAGCGTAAATCCTCTGCGCTTCATCAGCAGACAAACTTATTTTCTCAGGAATCTCAGCCTGGAATTTCTGGAACTCCTCACTGTAAAGACCATACTTGTTTCTCACTGCAAGTGCAAGAGTGACGTATCCCTCAATTTTCTCATACGCCATTAGCTGCTTTTCTTTGAGCATATCCACACTCACAAAAGTCCTATGCACGATGATGCCTCTGGTATGGTCATACTTTCCCAAACAAATGCCATCATCACAAGCCGTGACAAAGAAATCCTTGTCCGTGTATAAACAAGCCGTGACACTGTTCTGAGTGAACTTTAAAAATATCTTTCTCATAGGCAGGGAGGTATCATGCAGCACACGCTCAGCATATCTACGAAGAAGATGCACAGAATAGGACACGATGCCTCGGTGTCCCAATTGGGTAACAATACCCACATACTCCAAGGTCTCCTTGATGAATGCAAACCTTAGCTTGCTGACATACCCTTTACGATTACAACGCACAATAATGATGTAATCGGCATTGGGAGCATGGTAGTCATAGCTTTGAGACACCATTTCCAATCTACTCTTCCTCAGTTCTTTCATCAAGGCTTTCTCCTTATGGGCAGTAAAGGCCGCCACACGCTCAAGATCCTTCTCCAGCGTGTCAAAAACCTCACTTGATGACATGGTTGCAACTAACATAAGCGTTCTTTTTGATTCTATGTATAAGTAAGTGCAAAGGTAGCAAAAATCCATGACTCCACCAAACTCAAAGGAGATTTCCCTGTAAAGGAGTAGGATGCTTGCCTACCCATAAATCACCAAAAAGAGTTTGGAATTTCTCTTTCTTGCTACAATCATAATAAGCATGGAGCATACTCAAGAATATGCTCTTACCGAACCGACGTGGACGAATGAAGATGATGTTGCTTGGCTGGTTTTCCAACAAAGGCAAATACATCGTCTTATCCACATAATATTGATTTTGTTCCATAACAGCCTCAAAGTCATTGATACCGTAAGGCAAACGTTTTTGCATCAGCTAATCCTGCTGGCAGTGATGCCAGCAGGATTCTGCGCTTTTTGATACAGAAGCATATACATGGATTTCTAAAGAGCAAGCCAAAAGTTTAATTTTATTAAACATTCCCAGTTTTTGACATTTGTGTCATTTTTCGGGAATTAACACACGAAAAGCCATTGACATCTTACTTTCTGGGGCTTACGTTACGAGATTTTGAATGCAAAAGCCCCTAAGGAGCCGATTTATTCCCGATTTTTGTCATTAATGACACTTTTCAGGAATAAAATTCTTTTTTTTCCGATAAATAGCGTACCTTTGCATTCCCGAAAGTTGACACTAATGACACTTTTCGGGAACGACTATGATTATAAAAAGAGATTATTATTTACAGCAACTCATATCGAGCAAGTCTAACAATCTCATAAAGATTGTAACT
>ERZ1034710.146-NODE-146-length-28548-cov-14.661145_pt1 | contig 28548 bp, 39 predicted proteins | sample MGYA00520597_ERZ1034710 | MGnify/ENA primary metagenome ERZ1034710 (study PRJEB33766, sample SAMN09781714) | gut metagenome | biome: gut microbiome | host: Homo sapiens | place: Madagascar | study: EMG produced TPA metagenomics assembly of the PRJNA485056 data... | reverse complement strand
TAAAAAAGAAAGATAACGAGCAGTGGATTGAACTATGTGAGTATGTAAAGAAAGAGATTCTTGAATACGATGATAATATGAAATTCCCACAGTATCTCGCATTAAAGTTACAAGGTGTTAAACGTGGGGAACATATAGCGAATAATAATCATGAAGCAAAAGCTAATTATGATGATTATACCATTTTATGTACTTTTAAGCTATGTAAGAGAAAAATTGTTACATATCTACATGAAAATGAAAAGAAAATCAAAGATGAAAAACACAAAATCAATCTTATTATGAAAATGATTGAGCCTGAAATCAATGATGTGTATTTGAGATTACAGAGAGTAGAAAAAGCAAAAACAAAAGTTGAAAATGTAGAATATGAGAATCAGGGTAATGATGGCGCAAGCTATGTGAAAAAGACGAAAGAAACAAGTGATAGGATGAAAAAACTTTTCTGAGGAGGTATTAATTGGCTACTGCAAAAAAAGAGAATAAAAAATTAACGCCTTATCAAGAAGAGGTATTAAAAGCAGCAAAACAAATCAAGGAATATAAGGTGATAGCGGAGGCTAATATAGTAGCAATTCTATATAAACAGCCCGAATTGTTTTTTGATTATACGCTAGAGCTTGAAGATTTTAGTGAAAATACATGGCGTGTTTATTGGCAGATTGCTAATGATTTATTAGTCGTTGAGAAAAAATCTGTATTGGATGATATGACTGTTGGTTTATATCTTGAAAAACATCCAAAATTAAAGAAAGAATATGATGACTACGGTGGTTATGAGACAATTGACAAAGCAAAAGAATATGTCAATGTCAGTAATATGGATGGGTATGTAAAAGAGCTTTATAAATGGAAAACCGTCCTGGTTATGTTAAAAAATAACTTTCCAGTATGCAATCGTATTAATGAATTTTGTGATATGTCATTGGATGAAATTTATGAAGAATATGAAGCAATGATAAATCACATTTTTGTAAATGCTGCAAGAGATGTTGAATCATATAATGCTTGTGAAGGAATTAATCAATTTATTGACGATTTGAATTCTGGTAAGAGTGTTGGATTGCCATTACATAATTGTGACATTCTCAATAAGGAAATAGGTGGATTCAATTGTGATGGGAATATTTATGGTCTTGGTGCTAATTCAGGTGTTGGTAAATCTACAACTGCTATGAATTATATTATTCCATCAATTCTTCATTATGATGAAAAAGTCGTATTTTTTATCAATGAGGAAGATCAGACTAAAGTTCAAAGAGAATTGGTCATATGGGTAGCTAACAACATCTTTAAATTCGATTTACCAAAGTACAAATTGCGTGATGGTAAATTTGATGAAGAGACAATGAGACAGCTCAGAAAAGTTGCTGAATGGATTGAAGACAAAAAAGAGAAACAAAATATTACAATAGTTCCTCTTGAGAGATATTCAGTAAATATCGTAATTAAATTGATAAAAAAATATGCAAGTCTAGGTGTTAGATATTTTGTTCTTGATACTTTAAAAGAAAGTTTTGATGCAAAGACTGATGAGATATATAAATCAATGACACGAGATATGGTTAAGCTATATGACGTTGTAAAGCCAACAGCAAAAAATGTTGGGCTATTCGTAACTTATCAGCTTGGTAAGGCTAGTATCAAAATGAGATATTTAACAAATAATGAAATTGGTCTTGGTAAAAGTATTGTAGATGTTATGAGTGTAAATCTGATGATTCGTAGACCTTTTGAAGATGAATTCGAGGGTGGCAAACATGAGATTGTGGGTTATAGATTTGATGGAGTTAATGGTAAAAGTAAAATTCCATTTAAGTTAAAACCAGATAAACATTATATGATTACTTTTATTCCTAAAAATAGGTTTGGTCAAACCGATGCTTTCCAAATTATAAGTGAATTTGATTTTAGTACAAATACAAATAAAGATCTTGGTATTTGCAATATTGTACAGGATTGGTGATTAATATGGCATGGAGCGTTTATATACATATTACACCAAGCAACAAATATTATGTTGGAATTACTAGCAAAGAACCTTGTGAAAGATGGCGAAACGGATTTGGATATTATTCTCAAAAATATTTCTATAATGCAATTCAGAAATATGGATGGGATAACATCTATCATGAGGTTGTTGCAAGTAATTTAACAAAAGAAGAAGCTAATAATTTTGAAAAGATATTGATACAAAAATTGAAATCTAACAATAGAGAATTTGGATACAATATTACAATTGGTGGTGATGGTGTTGCAGGTGTAAAGCATACAAAAGAATGGTGTGAACAACATTCGAAAGACATTCAAGGAGAGAATAACCCTATGTATGGTAAAAAACATACAAAAGAAACATTACAGAAAATTAGTGCTTCAAGGACAGGAAAATGCGTAGGGAAAGATAACCCTTTTTATGGGAAACATCATACACAAGAAAGTATTAAAAAACTTCTTGATAGTAGAAGTTGGTATAAACCATCAACGGATTCAATAATGAAAACAGCGGAAAAGAATAAGAAACCTATTGTTCAAATCAATAAAGATACAAATGAAATTATAAAAATATTCCCATCAACAAAAGATGCTGCAATAGAACTTGGCTTGGATCATGGAAGTATTACTAAGTGTTGTCAACATAAAAGAAAGACTGTTGGTGGTTATAGATGGGAATATAAGAAGAATGTTTCATAAATTTGTGATGGAGGCGGTGAGCGTGTATTAATGCAGATGAACTAAAAGAATACATTATAGAGAATAATTGTATAGAACAGATTTTATTATCGTTGGAATGTCATGGACTACACGAATATCCTACTGAATGGAGAGCCGCCTTGCCACAAGGCAATAATAAAACTGCTATATGTGTAAAGAAAGATACGTTATCAGTGGCGATTAGAAGTTCAGAAGAAAATAAGCGTGGAGATATTTTTACATTGGTTATGACAATAAAGGGTATATCTTTTGGGAAAGCTAATAAATATCTCCACAATATTTTAGGTTTGAAATATTCATATAGTAAGAGTGACAACAAAGATAATAAGAAAGATCCATTAGCAATCTTCAAAAAGGTGAAACGCCAAAGATACACAATTGATAAAGATGTTCCAGTGTATGATGATTCATGCATGAAAGAATATACTGATTTACCATATATTGATTGGGTTCGTGAAGGCGTTATGCCTTTTGCATGTAAAAGATTTAACATTGGATATTCATATGATAGAAAACGAATTGTTATTCCCGAACGAAAATGGGATGGAGATGACAATGAATATATAGGTATCAGTGGGAGAACTACTGTACCAAACTATGAGATGTTTGATATTCCGAAGTTTTTTAAGTTATCCAAAACATATCCAAAAGGAATAAATGTATATGGGTTAAATGAGAATTATCAAACAATTCAAGAGGCTGGTTATGCAGTCGTTTTGGAAGCGCAGAAATCGGTGCTTAAAAGGTATTCACGAAAAGATGGTACGGCTGTTGCAATAGGAAATTGTGAGCTTACAGAAGAACAAGTTAGGATACTGATTAGTTTAAATGTAGAAATTGTAGTGGCTTTAGATGAAGGAATTGATATAAACCATATTAGACAGGAATGTGATAAATTTTATCCTATTAGAAAAGTAAGTTACATATATGATCGTTGGGATTTGATTAAAAAGGGTAGTAAAGACAGTCCTGCTGATATGCCAAATAAAATATACAACTTCCTTCTCAAGCATCGTGTTTTATATGATGAGTCAGAAAGGAGAAAGTTAAGAGATTGGCAAGAAAAACAAGTAAAGAATTAACAGAAATTTGTAACAAGTTTGGTGTTGATACATTATGGTCATGGTCAAGGTATCATTGTTACAAACAAGATAGATGGGAATATTTTTTGAAATACATCCTACACAAGAAAGAAGATAGAACAAATAGTATTTATTGTGTATCTGGTGGTAATGTACATGATATTATTGAGCAGCTATATACTGACAAAATTAAATATGAGGATATGCCAGATTTATATGAAGATAGCTTATTTACAATGAATTGTGCAGAACTCAAATACAATCGCAGTGATTCTGATAAAAATGATGCAATAGCAAATAAATATGAAAATTGCATTAGACATTTCTTTAAAAATCATAATCTGATTACTTTCCCACATAAAGTTGAGCATTTTATTACAATTAAAATTTCTGATGATATTTATATGCAAGGATATATTGACATGCTTTATATCGAGTCATACAAAGATGAAAATGGTAATGAGAAAAAACGTGTACATATTGTAGATTGGAAAACATCTACACGTTATCAAGGCGTAAAAATTGACGCTGAATGTGGTCAGTTGGTTATTTATGCTGAAGGTATTAGACAAGCATTAAATATTCCATTGGAAGATATTGTATGCGAATGGAATTTCTTAAAATATGTCACAGTTACCATTGAACAGAAAAATGGTAAGAAAAAAGATAGATATATAGAAAGAAATTCTATAGGCGAAAGTCTTATCAATACGGCAAAGATGTGGCTGAAAAATTTCGGATATGAAGATGATATTGATAAATATGTTGATGAAATGGTATTAAACAACAATATTGATTGCTTACCAGATGAGGTTAGAGAAAAATTTGAAATCCATGATTGTTATGTACAAGTACCTCTAACAGAAGAAAAGATTAACGATTTAAAAGAAGACATTATCAATACAGTCGAAGAAATTAATTCTAAAGAGAGAGAATATAAGGATAGTGAAGATGAAAATATCTTTTGGCAAGAAGTAACAGATGCCGATGAATTTAGATTGGCAACCCTCTCAGGATATTCTAGGGCATTACATAAACCGTATGACCAGTATTTAAAAGAGAAAGAATTGTTCAAAGAAGAAGCTGAATCTGATTCTGATACAGACGAGGATGATTTATTAGCATTTGTAAATAGTTTATAGACATAGGTAGGTGAGAAGTTGAGTAATTTAACAGTATTACATTTACATAGTATGGATTCTAACCCATATAGCGGTCTTGAAGTTGACTCAATCACACCTTTTCAAGCTTATATTGATAAAGCAAAAGAAGAAGGAATGAAAGCCATTGCTTTTACAGAGCATGGCGCAGTCCTTCATAATGTTGCAAAAAGACAGGCATGTGAAAAGGCTGGGTTAAAATATATTAATGCAGAAGAATTCTATGTAACAGAAAAAATTGATATGGATAATCTGCAAAGAGACAATTACCATTGTTGCTTATATGCAAAAAATTATGATGGGGTATTAGAACTTAATAAACTCTCTTCTGATTCATTTAATCGTAATGATGGTCATTTTTATTATAATCCACGAATTACCTTAGAGGAACTTGAGAATACATCAGATAATATTTTAGTATTAACAGCTTGTGTTGCAGGTATGCTATGTAAAGGGACGAAAGAAGTACAGGAAAGATTTTTGAAATTCCTTATTAAAAATAAGCATAGATGTTGGTTGGAAATACAGCCACATAATTTTGACGTTCAGATATATTACAATCAGTATTTGTATAGAATTGCTCAGAAATATGGAATGAAACTTATTGCTACAAGCGATGTACATGCTATTGACAAGGATCATATGATGGGTAGAGCTGTAATGCAGAAATCTAAAAATGTTAATTTCCATGACGAGGATGCGTGTGATTTGTCATGGAAATCTTATGATGATATGGTTGCTGCCTTTGAATTACAGAATGCATTACCAAAATCAATTTATCTTGATGCAATCGAAGAAACAAATAGATTTGCAGATAATATTGAATCATATGACCTGGACTATAGTAACAAATATCCAAGATTATATCCTGATGCTGAGAAAGAATTTAAGGCACGAATAGTTCAAGGCGTAAAAGAACGTGGGATAAGTAAACTACCAAATTATAAAACAGAGTATATTCCAAGGATACAGGAGGAGTTAGAAACATATAAACATAATGACGCTATTGATTTTATGTTACTTGATTCAGATTACAAGAATTGGTTGCTGAAAAATAATATGCATTATGGATGCTCAAGAGGTTCTGTATCTGGTAGTGAGATTGCATATTTGATTAAATGTACTGATGTTGATTCAGTTAAATATAAGCTTAACTTCTCACGATTTATGAATCCTGAAAGAATGTCATTGGCTGATGTAGATACTGATATTTATGCAGAAGATAGATATAAAGTGCGTGAGTATTTATTTAATAAGGAAGGTTTGTATTGTTGTAACATTATTACTTTTAATACAATTCAGTTAAAAGCAGCGATAAAAGATGTTGGTAGGGCATATGGAATGAGTCCTGATCAAACTCAGGAATTATCAAATATGGTAGAAACTGATGATAAGGGTAAGGATTATATGCCAGAAGAAATCAGAGAACAATATCCAGAAATGTTTAAATATGTTGATATGGTAATTGGAACAATTACATCACTTGGTAGACATGCAGCAGGAATTGTTTGTAGTCCTACAGATATAAGATATGATTTTGGAACATTGTCTATCACATCAGATCCTCGTCCTGTAAGTCAGATAGATATGCACGAAATTGATTCTTTAAACTATGTAAAGCTAGATTTACTAGGGTTAAATGCTGTTGGACTAATTGATGGTGCTTGTAAACTTGCAGGTATAGATTATTTAACACCTGATAAGGTTGATTTCTCAGATGAAAATGTTATTAACTCAATAGCAAAAGATACTACATTGATATTCCAGTTTGAAAGTGGTTTTGCAAGTGATTCATTAAAAAGAACACTTAGCAAAGAAACCTTGGAGAATATTAAAGCACAAAATGATAATATCTCATATCTTGATGTCATGGCTATGGTCAGTGGTGCTATTAGACCAGCAGGTGAATCTTATAGAGAACAGTTATTCAATGGTATTTACAAAGATAATGGCAACGAAGCACTTAATGAGTTCTTGAAACCTACACTTGGCTATTTAGTATATCAAGAGCAGATTATTGATTTCTTGCATGATTTCTGTGGTTTTACTATGGGACAAGCAGATATTGTCCGTAGACATTTTGCTAAAAAAACAGGTACTGAAGCAGATATACCTATTATTGAAAATGGTGGATATATGGTTGATATTCACGGTAATAAGGATAATAGATATATTCCAGGATTTATTGCAATTGCACAAGAGAAGTATGGAATGACCGAAGCTGAAGCAAGAGAGGCTATAAAATCATTCTTGATAGTAATCGAAGATGCGTCTAATTATTTATTTTCACGAAATCATTCCGTTCCATATAGTATGATAGGTCTATTTATTGGATGGTTAAGATATTACCATAAGATTGAACTATTAACATCAGCGTTGAATGTTTATGTAGACAATAATGAAAAAATGTCAAACATCAAAGAATATATCAAATCGCAGGGGATAGAAATCAAAGGAATAAAATTTGGCAAATCTAAAGCACAGTATTTCATGGACAAAGACGAAAATGCCATTTATCAAGGAATCTCTTCTATAAAATATTGTAATGATCAAATCGCAGACGAATTATATGAATTGTCTAAAAATCGTTATGATAATTTTGTCGATTTACTTTCTGATATTATTTCAAAAACATCTGTGGATGATAGACAATTACATATTCTTACAACACTAAATTTCTTTTCTGAGTTTGGTAAGAATAAATATTTGCTATCAATTATTGATATGTACAATTTGTTAGGAAAATGCAAGACATTGAAAAAAGATAAAATTGCATCACTGAACATTAGAGAAGAAGATGTAAGAAAATGTGCAGAGAAAGAGACACCTAAACAGTATAGCAATGTTGATAAGGATAAACTTGTTAAACTTATGATAAGCGGTTTAGAGAATAAGCCATTATCAATAAAAGAACAGATTGTATATGAACAAGAGTATCTTGGAAACATAATGTATAAAAATCCGAAAGCACCAAAAGATATGTATTATGTGCTCGAATGTAAATTCTATAAGGATAAAACAAAACCATATCTTATGCTTTATAACATGAGAGATGGCGAGTATCTAAAAACAAAAATCACTTCTGGAAAGTCATTCATTGAATCCCCATTTATAGCAGGAAATGTCATCAATGTAAAAGAATTTGGTGAGAGAAATAAAATGAAGAAGGTTGGTGGCGATTGGATTAAAACAGATGAAAAAGAGAGAATAGTAAAGAAGTGGGACGTATATTAGAAGGAGATGTAAAGTTGGATAAAATAATTGAGTTTAAATGTGTACCTGAAAGACTTGTATATAATTCTACTGACTTCAAAATATATGGCGTTTCTGTCAATTCATTTGAATATCCTGATGTACAGATTGGCAAATATGGCACAGCAACTATTAAAGGTAATATTTCAGAACTTAATCTTGGTGTTGATTACATTGTAAAAGCAAAAGAAGTATCCGATTCACATGGAGTCGGATACGATGTAATCAATATTAAAAGAGAGAAACCTACTACATTAGCTGCAACACGAAATTTTTTATATGAAATTCTTACACCAAATCAGACAGATGTGTTATTAGAAGCATATCCTGACATCGTAGATAGAATAATGAATAACAGATTAGATGACATTGATTTATCAAAAACAAAAGGTATTAAAGATTATACATTCAATGTTATTAAGAACAAAGTCATAGAGAATTTCAAATTGGCTGAAATTGTAGAAGAATTCAGAGGATTATTTAATCTTTCAACAGTAAAAAAACTGTATGACAAATACACTTCTGTTGACAAAATCAAGGAAGTTATTAGAGAAGAACCATATCAGTGTCTTTGCAGGCTAGGTGGGATTGGTTTTAAAACCGCTGATTCTCTATTATTGACATTGGATAAGGATGGTAAAGAATGTCAGAAGAATGGTAAAAAGCCAGTTTTGTTCTTTGGATTTGATCTCATAACATCATATCAGAGAGCAAAAGCTTGTGTAGATTATCTGCTTGATGAGAATGAAAATAATGGTAATACATATATGCATGTTGGAGATTTGAAGAAACAGTTTGATGTATTAGTGCCAGAAGCAAAAAGTAACTTGCCACTTATTCTTAAAGGTGATAATGATGTAGTATTTGACAGAGAGTTATTAAGCGTATGTAAAAAAGAAACATATGAAACAGAGAAATATATAGCAGAGAGAATAAAAGAAGGATTGCAGATACATACAAAATGGGAGTGTGATTGTTCAAAGTTCCAGGAACTTGATGGTTTTAAACTAACTGAGAATCAGTGTAAAACATCACAATATATGTGCGAAAATAACATTGTTCTTCTTGTTGGATATGGTGGTAGTGGTAAATCTTCAAGTACACAGGCATTTGTAAATATGTTAAATGCTTATAACAAAAGACATTTACTTTTAGCACCAACTGGTAGAGCTGCAAAGGTACTGTCAGGTTTTACAAATGAAAATGCTATGACAATCCATAGAGGTCTTATGTATATGCCACCTGCTGATTGGGGATTTAATGAAGAGAATAAATTACCATATGATGTAGTAATTGTGGATGAGTTTTCAATGGTAGACATTTTCTTATTTAGGAAATTGCTTGAAGCTATAGATTTTGAAAAAACAAAATTACTTCTTATTGGTGATGATGCACAGATTCCTTCTGTTGGTGCTGGTAATGTACTTTATGATTTGTTAAAATGCGAGGATATTCCTACTATCACACTTGATAAGGTATTCCGTTATGGCAAAGGTGGTTTATCTACGGTTGCTACAGATACACGAACTGGTACTGAATATTTAAATAAAACCAAAACAGGTATGCAAGTGTTTGGTGAAGATCAGTCATATATATTTATGCCGATTCTTCAAGATAAACTTGTTGGATATACTGTAAAACTTTATCAGACATTATTATCCAAAGGGTATTCTGTTGATGATATTGCAGTATTATCTTGCTATAACGTAGGTGATTATGGAACAGTAGCATTAAATAAGAAGATACAAAACGCAGTTAATTCTAATCCAAAGGCGAAAATTACATTTGGAGATACAGAATTCAGATTGAATGACATTGTAATGAACTATGCTAATGATTACAAAGCAATTATCTATAATGAGGAATATATTGATGATAAAAATACAACATTTATTGCTAATGGTGAATCTGGTAGAGTTGTAAAAATTCTAAAAGATGCAATGGTTGTTGATTATGATGGAACACTTATCTATATCCCAAAAAGTTCTATGAAAAATATTCGATTGGCTTATGCTATCAGCACACACAAATCTCAGGGTGGTCAGTTCAAGGTGGTTGTTTTAATTACACCTAAAGCCCATAGTTATATGCTTAATTCCAACTTATTATATGTAGGTGAAAGCCGTGCAAAAGAAAAGTGCTATCACTTAGGCGAAATAAGAACAGTGAATTTAGCACTAAAGAAAAAAGAAAATTTTGACAGAAAAACAATGTTACAAATGTTTATGAAAGGATAAGTGAATAAAATAAGTATCGGATTAACAAGACAGAATAATAAAGGCTGTGAAATGACTATTGTTGAATACAACGGATATGATGACATAGTTGTTCAATTTAATGATAAATACAAATGCAAAGTACACTCAAAAATGTGCCACTTTAATTCTGGGAATATAAAAAATCCATATACTCCTAATGTTTATGGGAAAGGATGTATAGGTAATAAGTATGTATGTAAAATTAACGGAAAAGAAACCAAAGAATATAAAGAATGGCATTCAATGTTAATGAGATGTTTTGATCCAAAATTAAAAGAATATAGGGTAACATACGAAGATGTTATATGTTGTGAAGATTGGTTACTTTTTGATAATTTTTATGAGTGGATACATCAGCAAGAGAATTATAACAAAGTAAAAGAATTATCTTGGGCTGTTGATAAAGACATTCTTTATAAAGGGAATAAAATATATAGTCCAAAAACATGTTGTATTGTACCTGAATATGTAAATGGATTATTTATTAAAAAGCAAGCAAGTCGTGGTGAATATCCGATTGGAGTCTGTTTAGATAAAAATTCAAATAGATTTAGGTCTACATGTTCTAATCCATTTACAAAGAAATATGTATCTATAGGTTATTATCAAACACCAAAAAAAAGCATTTGATGCTTATAAAAAATATAAGGAAAATATTATTTGTAAAATGGCAAAAAGAGAATATATGATTGGAACAATAACAGAAGATTGTTATAAGGCGATGCTTAATTATCAAGTTGAAATAACAGATTAATTTTGGAGGAACAGAATGAATAAGGTAAAAGTTTTTGAAGGACTATTAAATAAGTTTGAGACAGATGAGATTAGAAATTATTGTGCTGATATGATTAATGAAATTCCAGATTATATCTTCACAATTCCAAGTAGTACATCTTTTAAGTATCATAATAAAACACAGTGTCAGCCACATGGTCAGATTTTTCATATTTTAATGTTTGCAGAAGTAATGAATTATGTTCTTGGGTTAGAGTATGTAAAAGAAAAGACCAATGAGCGACAGCGAGATTGTTTACGCTGCACACCAATTTTTCATGATGCAATTAAATGTGGGTTAAATGGTTCTCAATATACGGTACACGAACATCCGATGCTTGCAGGTGAGTGGGTAAGAAATACATCTGTTGAGCATGATGTAGACGCTGATACAAAAGCATATATTGCAAGATTATGTGAAAGTCATTCGGGCGAATGGACTTCTACAAAGAGAAGTAAGACGGTATTACCAAAGCCTGAAAATGACGAACAGTTCTTTGTACATATGTGTGATTATTTAGCAAGTAGGTCAAATCTTGATATGACATATTCTGATGATGTAGTTTCTGCATTGGGCGGTGTTGATATTCCAAAGGAAGCGTTACCAGATATTGATTCTTATGTAATTACATTTGGAAAATATTCAGGAAAGACACTTCCACAAATCAAAGAAATTGATCCAAGTTACATATCATGGGCTAAAGAAAACATGAGTGAGAGCCAATTAAAAGTTTATTAGCCCAACTGTAGAGAATAATATAGCAGAGGGGTTTCTGGAATGCCCATAAATAGGGCGTTTCAGAGACTCAAAAAGCCAATGAAAGACGGATTTAGTGTGAGGTGAATTTATGAGTAAATCAAAGGAAGAAATAAAAAAGGAATTATATGAGTATTTTTCATATATGCAACAAGAAGATAACAAATCACTTCTAGGTGGAATGGCTTGGGACGACATTGCTTGGCATATCAAATATGCAGAAGATAATGGAATATTAAGAACACAACTAGGTTTTGATTTTCCTAAACTGCTTGGACATCTGATTATTGATGATGAAACATATGAAAAGAAAAAGAGAGAATATGCTGAAAGTATTGAAACTTATAACCATAATGCAGACTTGTTAAGGGCTAATAAATGGAAATATAAGTTGGTCGATGATTCAGAAGAAAGCAGATTACATTTAGCTGATACATATATTCAGTATGCAGAAAACTGTAAAGAATTACTAAAAGACTTGGATGTGTGTCACAAAGAATATTTGGATTATATGAAAAATATTAAACAATAAACGACAGTTTCTTGTGAATACAAAAGGAGAAATTAAAATGTCATATATTATTAAATCAGCAGATGAATTAAAAAATCCATTTTTATGTTATTGTGTTTTTCGCAAATTTATAGCGGAGGCAGAAGAAGATTATATCGACTATAATGAGTCAATTATAAATAGTATTCCATTTATATTTTGGCTAAGAGGACGTAATGATATTACAAATGAGCAGTTAGAAGAACTTTTATCAAACAAATATGTAAGTTGTATACAGAATGTTCTCAAAGATGATGTACTATTCCCAAATACATATGGCGATTCTTTTCTATCCGATATTAAAGCGTATACACTTCTTGCAGAGTATATGTGTCAATTAAAAGAATTCAGAACAAGACTTTGGAATAGTGTGAATGATGAAGCAACAAATTTTGAGAATGAATCTTTTTATAAGGATTCTAATGATAATAGTCTGGCATGTGTCATAGAAGAAAGTGAGTTAAATGATACAGGGTGTTCTTATGAAGATGTATTAGATATGCCAATACATAAAATGTGGGAATTGTCGTACAAAGACCAGTTCAATATTGGTATAAAAATGACTATAAAAGACGCAGATATTGAAACAAAATCTGAGTACGGATACAACCATTAAGCGACAGTTTTTCAGAAAATTAGGAGGTAAAAATAATGAACAGAATAACTATTAATGGTAAAATAATCACATGTTCAGGAACTAATGTTGTCACCAACAATGGAAAGGTTATTGTAGATGGTAATATAATTCATAAGTGCAATAGCGGTGATATTAAAGTAATTATCGAAGGAGATGTAAACAAAATTGATTGTGGTGGTTCAGTAGAAGTTCATGGCAATTCAGGAAGTATTGATTGTGGTGGTAGTTGTGAAATCAGTGGAGATGTCAAAGGAGATATAGACGCAGGTGGATCTGTAACTTGTGGCAACGTATCAGGTGATATAGATGCTGGTGGAAGTGTGAGATGTAGAAGATAAGGAGAACAAAAATGGACACGATTGTAATTAATTTATTTGGCGAACCATCAGCAGGTAAGAGTACCTGTGCAATGGATATTACAGCACAATTAAAAAGACACGGTATCAATGCTGAATATGTTTCGGAGTTTGCCAAGGATAAGGTATATGAAAATAATGGTGAGGTATTTAAACACCAAGAATACCTATTTGGTAAGCAGTCATTCAAGATGGGTAGAGTTAAGAATAAAGTACAGGTTATGGTTGTTGATTCACCATTGATCTTATGTGCTGTATATAACACTGACGAAGTGTTGGGAGAAGATTTTAATAAGACTGTACTGAATGTGTTTAATTCATACAATAATAGAAACTATCTACTTACAAGACACCATTCTTATGAAAACGAAGGAAGATTCCAGAATGAAGACGAAGCAAAAGAAGTGAGAAAAGAAATTATTGATAAGTTAAATCAGTACAATATTAAATATGAAGAGATTGCTTCTACAGAATTAAATTGTGAATACATTGTAGAAGAAGTTATGGAGGAAATTAGAAATGAACAGTAAAGGACATTTATTTATTAGTTTGGGAAAATCAGTAATCAGAGTAATTGGTGGAATTGTAACATTGGTGAATGGTTCGATTATTCCATTAGCAATAGGAATTATTGTTGCTGAAGTTGGTGGTGTGTTAGAAGAATTGGTTGATGAGAGATAGGTTAAAAAGCGATAGTTTCTTGTGAAGATTCGGAGGTGAATAAGTTGTTAGATGTTGCAATCAAATACAAAGAGCAATTAGAAAAACTACAATACAATATTTGGTTCAAAGATAAATATAAATTTTGGAATAATGATACATATTATGATGCTATGACTATTGATGATAGTACATGGGAGCGACATCAATTTGTTTCCATTAAAGATGACAATGTGATTGGATATATTAGTTATTCTGTAAACAGAAGATGTAACTATGCACACAGTTTAAGCATAATGAATTTTACAGATGACAAGGTAACATTTGGAATGGATCTTGGACAAGCACTACAAGATATATTTGAAAAATATAATTTTAGAAAGTTGAATTTCTGTGTTGTTGTTGGAAATCCAATTGAGAAGTCATATGACAGAATGATTAAAAAATACAATGGTAGAATTGTTGGAATTTTCAAGGACGATGTAAAGCTAATAGACAATAAATATTATGACATTAAACATTATGAAGTTACAAAAGAAAACTATATGGGTGCTAAAAATAAATAACAAGAATCCATTATTTCTTTTTAAAAGAGGAGGTGAGAATTTGTATATTTCTAAAGACGATCCAAATAGAAGCTATTTTTTACATCATTATAAAAACATAGTAAAAACAGAAGATAGTTATGTGCTTCAAGCTGTATACCATGAAGTTGATGATAACCATATAGAGGAAACCAAGGAAAATAAGTCTAATCCTACTCAAAATGAGAGAATAAAAAATTGTTCTTTATGTATACATAATTCTGGTGATAACTGTGTAATTAGAACTTGTCTTGAAAAATTACCGCCTAACTATTTTATTCCTTATTGGTGGAATAATAAATGTGATGCATACGAACCATTGCAAGAATTAACAGTTATTCATTCAATAGAGGAGATGATTGATTTTGTTGAAAAATCGGAAAACTTCTTTGGTAGTCCAGAAGAGTATGAAGAATATTATGGGTTTCAACGAAATTGGAATGAGAAAACAGGAGAGATTCTTGAATCAGTAAGAGAATATTATAACAGAGGTGGGAGGTTTACAGAACTGCCTGAGCAATATCCTTGTGTAGTATATTTTTCGTATTGTGACACAGAGAATATGTCACACAAGCAGGATGGATTAAAATGGATTTATATAGGAATCTAAACTTTCATATGTAATGATTTCTATATAATATTCATTGCATTTCTTAGAGCAATTCGCTCATTATTTCACAAGCAAAAAGAGAATAAACAATCAGGAGGTAATTAACATGGAATGGTATGTTTATTATCATGATTTCAATGCACAAAAAATTATTAAATGGAACGTATTTAATCATGGTACTTTTAAAAAAGAAGTTGATACGCTTTTAAAAGAAAAAATAGATAAGGATGATTTCTCTGAAAAATTAAAAAGAGAAGTGATGTATTATTTTTGGTCTAATTGCGAGTACGAAATAATTCTTTTACCTTGGATTGGACGAGCAGATGTTACAAAGATTGATATTTATGACCAAATAATAATGAATTTTGGTAGATTTGTAGATTATTGTTGGTTATTTAAGGAGGATTAATATGAATGAGAATTTAGTATATAAATTAACATATGAGACAATTGTTGATTCATTACCAGATTTCATAGATATGGAGAATGATGATAATATCAAGCGTAATTTCATAAGCTTTGTCGATGGTATAACTGAGATGGCAGGTTGCATGTTAAATTATTGTAACAATAAAGATACAAGCTTATTCAAGGGGTAGTCCACATGAATGACAATTTAGTATTAATTGCTTCATTTGTATTTGCAGCATTTATAACAATATTTTTTCTATGTGTATTACCTTTAACAGTTCTAGTCGTAATATTCTTTTGTATAGGAATTAATGCAACCGTACTTTTGATTGGTGGAGGTACTTATGGAATATGCAAATATTTAGATAAAAAATAGTTTAAGGAGGATTAAGATTTGAAATTTGATAATACAGAGGTATGGGGATTTGAACACGCATTTAGAGGAATGAGAAATCCTAAGAATAGTTGGAGTAAGAGTGATAGTTTTAATTGCTTAAAAACAGAATCTGGTAAACATTGTTCAGAATTTTGTAAAAATTTTAATACAGATAGATGTTATATGTATGGGAATAACGGTGAGCCTTTCATTATTGGTGACAATGATATGAAACTTGCGCAGACTCTTATTAAAGCAGGTTCTGAACATTGTAAATTTATGAGAATGATTCATGTAGCTGTAGATACAAATATGCCTAGATACTGGTGGAGTGAGGCTGATACATATCATTTTAATACAAAGAATAGTTGTTCGACAATGCATAAGCTACTTAACAATGATGAGCCTATTACGTTAGAAATGTTTCTTAATTGCGAAGAAGATATGGATTGGTGGAATTATACAATAAACAAACTTGAATCTCTGCGATTAGAATATAAGGAAATCCAAAGAACAACGAAAGATAATGAAAAAATGAATAGACTTCTTGTTAGGGCAAAGCGTATGTTACCTGAAGGATTTGAGCAGATAAGAACATGGGATACAAATTATGCAGAGCTTCGTAGCATATATTTTCAACGTAGACATCATAGACTCAAAGAAGAATGGGTGGATACATTTTGCAAGTGGGTAGAGTCACTTCCGTACGCAGAAGAGTTGATTATGTATGAGGGTTAATAATTGTTCATCTTATAGGAGGTACAATTATGCAGTATGTATTAAATGAAGATGAATATAACGAGTACAAAATACTTAAATATAAAAATACACCAATGAAGAAAGTCAAGGTTGGAAATTATTTAAAATGTCCTGTTTGTAGATATATAGTTGACAATAATGTTCCAACACAGAAATATTGTGATAATTGTGGACAAAGATTAAGAGGAGCAAGAGGAATCACGAGGATAAGCGTATGAATAATAAAGTTATTGGACTTATATTTAAAGGATTTTCTCATATTCTCGCAAACCAAGAAAAAATCATGAGACATTATGGTGAAGAGAATTTTTATTTATTGGAAGATACAAATGAACTTTCCGTAAAATACGGGGAGTTGGCGCAAGAATATTTTAGAAAAGGAGATGATTAAAAATTAGAAATCCAGAAAAATTAGACTCATTTTACTCACAGTTATGTGAGATACATAAGAAGTCATTCCCAGATATGCGACCAGGGCAATTCCTACTAAATGCTCTTGGATATATCAACAGTACATTACATAGAGATCCGTTCTTCCCTGAGTCGGATGAATTAATAGAATTAATCAAGCAATATGCTAATTCTCATTCTATGTGGTATCAAGGTTGGGATGTATTAAATAGAAAGGAATCTAATAATGACTAAAAATCAGATAATTAATAGAGTTGAAGAACTCAATAAAGCATCAGAAGCTTATTATAATACTGGACAACCTATTATGAGTGATGTTGAGTTTGATAATAAACTTGAAGAACTTAGACAATGGGAAGAAGAATCTGGTATTGTATTAGCAAATAGTCCAACACATAATGTTGGTGCTATTGTCTTGGATAGTATTGATAAAGTAACTCATGAGTCACCTATGTTATCACTTGCAAAATGTCATAGTGCAGAAGAGGTCAAGCAATTTGCAAAAGGACATACGTTAGTAAGTTCTGTAAAATTAGACGGATTGACCTGTCGTTTAATCTATAAAGATGGTGAGTTGATAAGGGCTGAATCACGAGGTAATGGTACTATAGGAAGTATTATAACCGATCATGCAAAGCAATTCCTTAATGTTCCTTTACATATTAATAAAGAAGGAACTTATATTATTGATGGCGAAGCACTTATTAAAACAGATGATTTTGAGGAATTAAACAAGAATGGTGAATATAAGACTCCTCGTAATCTTGCGTCAGGTACACTTGGCGGTCTTGATACTTCTGTTGTGAAAAATCGTAAACTGAGATGGTATGCTTGGGAAGTTGTTGAAGGTTCTAAATACCCAGAATCATTTGCAAGTTCTCTTATGGAAGCCAATGATTTAGGATTTGAAACTGTTCCATTTGCTAATCTTAAATGGGCTGAGTTAAATATCCAAGAAGCAATTGACTTTTTCTTAGATGAAGCGAAGAAAGAAAATCTTCCTCAAGATGGTGTTGTATTTAAGTTTGAAGATGTTGCATATGGTAAATCACTTGGTAGTACAAGCCATCATTTTAACAATGGTATAGCTTTTAAAGTGTTCAATGAATCGGTAGAGTCAGAGCTTATTAATATAGAATATACGATGGGAAAGACAGGCACATTAACACCAACAGCAGTGTTCAAGCCAATTGAGATTGAAGATACAATTGTTGAAAGAGCGTCTCTTCATAATATATCTGTTATGAAAGAAATTATGGGTAGACCGTGGGTTGGTCAGCATGTTGGAGTAATAAAAAGTAATCTCATAATACCTCAGATAAGATGGGCAGAGCAAGATAACGAGTATACAAAAATTTATATTGATATACCTCATATATGTCCTATATGTGGTCAGCCTACTAAGATAGTTAAAGACAATAGCTCAGAAATTCTTGTATGTACTAATGATAATTGCAAGGGTAAGCTTCTTGGTAAACTCAGCCATGCAGTGTCACGAGATGCGCTCAATGTTGATGGGCTATCTGAAGCAACGATAGAGAAATTCATCAATCTTGGTTGGTTAAATTCAATCAGAGATATTTATTACTTATCAGCTAATGAGAAGCAGTTAAAATCTCTTGATGGATTTGGTAAGAAATCAGTAGATAAACTTTTTGCGTCTATTGAAAAATCTCGTAAAACAAGTCTTGAGCGTTTCCTTTATAGTTTATCAATCCCATTACTCGGCAAGTCAGCAAGTATGATGATTGCAGATTCTGTTGACTATGACTTTGATACATTTATTGATGAGATAACCTTTAAAGGCGCAGAATACTTTAGATATTTGCCTGGTGTTGGAGATTCATTAATAAGTTCACTCAATACTTATTGGAAAAAGCATTACTCAGAAATACTTCAGTTAGCAAATGAGTTTACATTCGAGACACAAAAATCCATTATGTCAGAAACTACAAATGAATTAGAGAATAAGACTTTTGTTATTACAGGAAGTGTAAACCATTATCAGAATCGTGAAGCTCTCAAAGCCGATATTGAAGCTCATGGCGGTAAAGTCGTAGGAAGTATATCTTCTAAAGTAAATTATCTTATCAATAATGATATAAATTCGACAAGTTCTAAAAATAAGAAAGCAAAATCTTTAAATATTCCAATCATTTCAGAGGATCAATTTTTATCAATGCTTAACAACTAAAAAGAGAATATATTAGTGTACCAATTCAATAAAAGGAAAGGAAACTATATATATGAAGAGAAAGAAACTAGCAACTATGTTAGTGGTCGCCTTTGCTATATCTGCAACTTCTGTCGCCCCTGTTGGGGCTGAGAATGAAGACATTAGTAAATACGACTGCGACTATAAACCTTGGTTGGAGATGAATGCAGGTGTGAGTGATGTACTTGCATCTGCATGGGCATCTGAAACCACATTTAAACCTTATTGGACTACAACTGCTGTTAATGTAAGAACTAAGCCGAATACTGATTCAGAGATTATAACCACGTTGCTTTGGAATCAGCAAGTAAGTGTAGCTTCATTTGATAATGAGTGGGACTTAATATATTGGGATGACAATATCTATTACATTAACAAAAACTATCTTCAAGATCATGAAGCTGAGTTTATATTATATGAAGTTCCATATGCAGCACACAAAACATGGATGCCTTATACAGCTATTACAAAGAGAGAAAGCTCACAGTATATACTTCAACATACATCTGCCTACACTGGTAAGTATGGTATTCGCATGGTCGGAGATAGATATTGTGTGGCTCTTGGCTCGTATTTTGGCTGTGAGATAGGTGATGAGTTTGATTTAGTTCTAGCAAATGGTACTGTAATTCCCTGCATTATGTCTGATGAAAAAGCTGATATACATACTGATTCAAACAACATAATCACTAAAGAAACCAACTGCTTAAGTGAGTTTGTTGTTGACAGATCAGCATTGGATATAAGTGCTAAAAGGTCAGGCGATATGTCAAGTGTATGTCAAGAATGGAATAGTCCAGTAACACAAATAAGGGTATACAAGTAAGGAGGATAAATGAGTTCAGAAGAATTTATGAAAAAAGAATTCACTTTAAATTTGGACAGCTTAACCGATTTGGAAGAGTTCGTCCACTTATTAATAAGTAAAATTTCTGCTGATGTAGATGGCTGCTATGAGCATCAGATAGTAGACGCTAAGTCATTTATGGGGATGGTTAGCATTTCAACACATCCTGTTACTGTAAGAATTAATAGTGATGATGAGAAGGAGGTTGAACTGTTCAATGCGATTTGCACACGATATTCCTATTCCAGATAGTATGAATACATATCTAGGAATAGATGTTGATTTGGTTACATTGGAAGATTGTATAGACCTCCATAGATTCAAAAATAAGAACGTTATTATAAATGACGGTCATATAGTTAATTGGGTGGTTGAGAAATGAGTTTATTAGTATTAATGGGGAAATCGTGTTCAGGTAAAGACACTATTGCAAATGAATTAGTAAACAAACATGGCTATGAAAACTTTGTAGCTTATACAACTCGCCCAATGAGAGAGGACGAAATACAAAACCAAACATATCATTTTATATCAGAGGATGAGTTCATTAACAAAATAAACGATGGATTTTTCCTTGAATATAGAAAATATCTTTCTACAAGTGGCTTATGGTACTACGGCACAGCTAAAGAAGATTATGAAAAAGATTCTAAAATGGTATCAATTCTAACACCTGATGGTGTAAATACTCTTATTTCTAAGGGTATAAATCCCAAAGTCATATACATATATGCTAACCAAATTACAATTAAAAATAGATTACTAAAACGTGGTGATAACAAAGATGAAGCTGATAGACGCATCAAAGCTGATAATGTAGATTTTCGTGGGGCTGAGATGTTGGCAAATCGAATTATCTATAACAATGAAGGAAAAGAGCTTTCAGACGTTGTTAATGAAGTGTTGAAATGGGGTGATTAAGATAAATTATAGTGGTGTGCGTCCCATTACTTATAGTAGTGGGATAACTACCACTCGTCAATTAATGAGAGAGCTAAAAGATATGGAAGATAATTTTATTACTGTTATTGTTGGTGACAGAGAATATATAATTGACCACATTAAAAGTGTAAAGACTCATGCAAATATGGATGATAGTTGCACACATAAAGCTCTTATATGTAATGAGATGAGTGGTAAAAATATAATAAGGTAGGTGAAATAAATGCCAGATATATCAATGTGTAGTAGTGAACATTGTCCTATGAAAGATAAGTGTTATAGGTCAACTGCTACTGCAAGTAAGTACCAAAGTTGGAGTAACTTTGAATATAAATGTAACGAAAACAATGGGTATGAAGATTTTATACTGGATAAACGAATGGAGAAAAGAAAGGAGAATAAATGAAATTCAATTTTATAGATTGTATAGAATTTGAGATTGATTGGAAAGCTGTGGCAGCGATTGCAGCATGTGTACTTGGTTATACAATCATAACAGTAATTTAGAAAGGAGATATACATATTGACAAAAGTAATTAAAAGAGATGGACGATTAGTTGAGTGTGAAAGCAATAAAATTGAAAACGCAGTATTAGCAGCTTTTAAAGAAGTTGATGGTGAAATCACACAAGAAGCTAAGAAAAAAGCATCCGAAATTGCTTCATATATTTGCAAGTTAGGATACGAAACAATTTCAGTTGAGGAAATTCAAGACATTGTTGAAGAAAAGCTTATGGCTAGTAAGCGTAAGGATGTGGCTAGAGCATTTGTAAGATATAGATATAAGAGAGAACTTGTAAGAGAAGCAAAAACAAATCTTGATAACGAAATCTTTGGATTAAAAGATGGTACAAGTGAAGAAGTTATTAATAATGCTAATAAAAATGGCAAGCTACTTCAGACGTTAAAACCTATGATTGCAGATGTGACAATTATTGATCAGGCAAAAAGATATTATGTTCCTGAGCGAATAATGAAACACCATCAGAAGGAAATTTATATTCATGACATGAATTATTTTGGTATTCCAATGCATAATTGTCAGCTTGTAAATTGGGAGGATTGTCTTGAAAATGGTATGGTGATTGGTAATGCACCAATTGAAAAACCTAATACTATTACAGTAGCGGTTAATCTTCTTAGTCAGATTGCAGCACATGTTTCTTCAAATTGTTATGGTGGCATTACATTCATTAATCTTATAAAAGGATTATGTCAGTACGGAAGAGGAAGTCTTAATACATGGAGAAAAATAGCCAAAGATTTTGAAGTGTCCAATGCAGAGAAATTTGCATGGAAGATGTTAGAACGTGAAATCAGTAAGTCAATTAAAGGGTTGGAGTATGAAATTTTAACCCTCACCAACAGCCGAGGCGAAATTCCATTCACAACATTTGAGCTTGATTGTATTGATTTAGATGCTTCAGAAGAAGATCAGAAAATTCAGTATCTTATTCTTACAAATATGCTAAAAGTTCGTATTGACGGTCTTACAGGTGGTGTCACACCAGTTTTCCCTAAATTATGTTTTGAATTAAAAGCCGGAAATAATCTTAATCCAGAAGATAAGTATTATGATATTTTTAAATTGGCTGTTAAATGCTCAAGTCTTAGATTATATCCAGACTATCTTATGCATGATAAGTTGGTCGAAGTAACAGGTGGATATAAAGCTCCTATGAGTTGTAGAAGTTTTATTCCTGAGTTACATGACAACAATGGTAATAGAATTGTAGGTGGCGGTTTTAATTTAGGTGTCTGCTCAGTAAATCTTGTACGACTTGCAATTATGGCAGACCATTCAGAAGAAAAATTCTATAAATTATTAAAAGAATATCTTGATATGTGTAGAGATGCACTTATGATTCGTAGAGATATGATGAAAACGGTCAAAGCAAAGCAAGCACCAATTCTTTATCAATATGGAGCTATTGCAAGATTAAATCCAGAAGATACTATTGAATCATTACTATATAAGAATCGTTCGACTGTATCTATTGGATATGTTGGAGTACATAATGCGCTAATGGCTTTATATGGAAAGTCTTATGATACAGATTCAGAAATGATTGATAAAGGTGTTCAGATGGTGCAGTTTATGAGAACTTATTGTGATGAGCTTAAAGCTGAAACAAATATAGGGTTTTCTCTTTACTCGACACCAGCAGAAACGTTGGCAACTAAATTCTGTCGTTCTGACGTATCTGATTTTGGAATTATTAAAGGAGTCAACGATAAGGGTTATTATGAAAATTCTTTCCATTATCCATCTAATGAAGATATTGTAGCATTTGACAAAGTAGATCTTGAATCAAACATGTCTAAGCTTGCATCAGGTGGAGCTATCCAATATGTTGAATTTGGCAATATGGTTAATAATCCAGAAGCATTAGAAAAGATTATTAGATACGCATATGATAAGTGTCATTATTTTGGAGTAAATGTAAGTTCTGATAGATGTTTTAAATGTGGATATGTTGGTGAAATGATTACCGTGGATGATAAAACAAATCATTTTAGATGTCCTCAGTGTGGTAACGAAGATAATTCACAAATGAGTGTTATTAGAAGGCTTTGTGGTTATCTTGGAAGTTTATCAGAGCGTCCTTCTGTTGATGGAAAGATGAAAGAAATGGCTCACAGAGTCAAGCATTTTAAAACAGGATGTGGAGAATAATGAATTACAGTGGAATATCAGAATGTGATGTTCTCAATGGCACTGGATTTAGGGTAGTATTATTTGTTAGCGGTTGTAGTCATAGATGCTACAACTGCCAAAACCCTAAAACTTGGGATAAGAATTTTGGACATCCATTTACAGAAAAAACAAGGCAATATATTTTTAATTGCTTAGATAAGGATTATATTGATGGAATCACTATTACAGGTGGTGATCCACTACATGAAAATAACCTTGATGAAGTCCTCAAATTAGTCCAAGAAATCCGTATTTCTTTTCCTGAGAAAACTATTTGGTTGTATACGGGATTTACATGGGATTCTATCATGAATTATAAATATACTAATAAATTCGCAGAAAAAGATGTTCTGTTTAATTTTCATATAAAAAAGGATCTTGAAATGATTCAACGTAAAAACATCATTAAGTTATGTGATGTACTTGTAGACGGAGAATATATAGATGAGCAGAAAGACCTTACACTCAAATTCCGAGGTTCAAAGAACCAAAAAGTAATTGATGTGAAACAATCTCTCGCTCAGAACAAAATAGTTTTATATTGTAATTAAGGAGGATTAGATATGGTAACAGTAGGAGTAATAAGTTTCATAGCAGGTGGATTTGTTGGAACATTAATTATGGCATTATGTGTAGCTGCACGTAATGAAGAGGATAGGAGAGAGTAGGATGCAGAGAACTTTAACGCTTAATGATTTCATTAATAAGACATCAGAATTAATGCAACAGGCATACAAATATAAGGATAAAAGAGGTTTATTCCTTAACGAAACCGACTGGAATAACCTCTCACTTATGTTATTAGAATTACAAGGTAGGAGAGAAAACGACATGGAAAAGATACAGATTAAATATTTTGATAAAGAGATAGATAAGGTAGAGAAAATAAGCAAAGGTGATTGGATTGACCTTCGTTCAGCCGAAACAATACACCTGAAGAAAGGTGAGTTTCGTCTGATTCCACTTGGAGTTGGAATGAAGTTACCAAACGGATACGAGGCTAATATTGTACCACGTAGCAGTACATATAAGAACTTTAAAATCTTACAGACAAATTGTTTTGCGGTCATCGACAACAGCTATAGTGGAGACTCAGATGAGTGGAAACTTCCTGTAATTGCTATGGAAGATACAATTATTCACAAGAATGATAGAATCTGTCAGTTTAGAATAAATAAGGTTCAGCCAGAGATTGAGTTTGAGGAAGTAGAGCATTTAGACGAAGTGGATCGTGGTTCATTTGGTTCTACAGGGGTAAAATAATTGGCAATACCGAATGGATTTAAAATAATTAATTTAAACAATATTAAAAATTATTACTATATTTCTGAAATTGGTGAAGTGTATTCGACATATTCTAATAAGATTTTAAAACCTAAATGCGATAAGGATGGCTATTTTTCAATTTCATTATCAAAGTATTAAACCTACAGATATTGTAAAAATAGAATATCCGCAGACTGTGGTATATAGATATAGACAAAAATTATAATCGTGTAATACATCGGTTTAACTGGAAAGGCGTAAATATGAAAGAAGATAAAATGCTGTATACAGTCAAAGAAGTTGCTTCAACACTAGGAGTCAATGTACATGTTGTATACGACCTTATTAAGAAAGGTCTTTTACCTGCTATGAAACTAGGCAGTTTAAAAGTGAGAAAACAGACACTTGAATCTTTTCTTGAAAAATATGAGGGTATGGATTTGACTGATCTCGACAATATATCAGAACTGAATAACATTGCATAATACATATGGGAATGGTATAATATTTACTGTTCCCATTATTTTTGTGTAGACTTTTAACACGGTGTTCATGGACACATCATGGACACATCTGAGAAAATTATCTTATAATACACCACAACATCCTATAACACAATACAACATGCACCATTTTGTGTTAAGCCTTGATTTTACTGCATTTGTGAGCATTTCATAACATAATTGAACATAATTTAATATTTATACTTCGGAATGGGTAATAACCCAATGGTTGGTGCTACAGTAGCAGTTGCCGTTTCTGTTCAGCAGGCTGCTGATGAGGGCAAATTCTAAATAGAAAGCTTGATTTTATAAGGAATTGAGGACTTTTGGATATTTTCTAAGAGTCCTCTTTTTTATCTCTGAAATTATAAAACTGTGTTAATTTTTGCTCTGTGGACACATCATGGACACGTAATCTGAAAATGTGTCCATGAAAAATCTTCTTGAAAATGTGTCCATGAGATGATATACTCTTTGTACATTAATAAGGAGGTATTGTATGACTGATATAATGATTGATAAACGTACAAATAAAGATGGTACATTCTCATATCGTTATAGATTTGAAGTAGCATCAGTTGATGGGAAAAGAAAATGGAAGTCTAAATCAGGCTTTGCTACAAAAAGAGAAGCTAGAGACGCTGGTAAAATAGCACAGCAAGCATATGAGCATGTGGGACAAGTTGTTGAACCTTCAGATATGTCGTATGCTGATTTCCTAGATATGTGGTTGGAGAAAGACTGCAAACTCACTTGCAAATCTTCTACGCTTGTAGGATATGAAAAAAAGATTAGATTATATATCAAACCTGAAATCGGCTCATACAAGCTAAAAACTATCACCAAAGATACTCTACAAGACTTTATCACCAAAATGTATGATGAAGGCTACTCAATCAATACAGTAAACTCAGTTAAAGGATTATTAACAAAATCATTTACCTATGCTTTAGACCGACATTATATCGTATCAACGCCTGCAATAAATTTAGTAGTTCCAACAAAGAAACAACCAAAGAAAGCAACGAGAAGTAAGAAACATGTGTATATTCCTCAAGAAGTCATGCAAAAAATATTTGAAAGATTCCCCGAAGGCTCGTCAGCTTATATCCCTATTATGATTGGTTATCATACAGGATTACGCTTGGGAGAGATATATGGACTTGTATGGGAAGACATTGATTTTGAGAATAAAACACTCTCAGTTAATAGACAAGTTCAATGGGAAGCAGGCGAAGCAAGATCAGAAGAAGAGAAAAAAAAGACTAATGGCACATCTAAATCTAATGGGTATTGGTACTTCTCTAAGCCTAAATATAATTCTTTTAGAACGATAGAACTTGACGATGTAATATTAGAAGCTCTGAAAAAAGAACACGACAAACAGCTAAAAGCAAGAGCATATTTTGATGAATACTATAATCGTTATTATTGTGAAAATGAAATGACATATGCTAAAACTGATGACATATTACCAATGAATAAAGTATCTCAAGAAAAGTCACCTTATGAAGTTGATTTTATTTGTAGACGAGAAGACGGTTCATATATTAGTGCAAGAACAACACAACATACGTCCTCTATAATTCATAAACAGTTACACTTCCCTCAGTATGATACACATAGTTTAAGACATACTCATGGAACAATTCTATATGAAAATGGAGCTAGTTTTATGTATATTAAGGAGAGGTTGGGACATAAAAATCTACAGACAACAATTGAGATATATACAAATCATTATACAGATACAATAAATAAAAATGGTAACATTGTTTTAAATAATGCTTTTAGTAAGGAGAATGTATGATATATTTAATTAATAATATTCGACAACATGAGAGACATTTCTGGAATTGCTTATATGGTGTTGCTTCACAAGAACAGATTCAAAGAATATTAGATGGAAACAAAGTTATCATTAATGAATCTGAATATCAAATAATAGAAGATCAAAAATCGTAAAAAATAGGGTATGTAGAAATTAATCTACATACCCTAAAATTTTTAGTTATAATATATTGCCAGAGTTTAAGCGATAAAAACTGGAAACAAAAAACATCAACAACCACCAGAAAAGATTGGTATCGTTTATCAGGAGATTATATTGAAGAAATTGGTTTTTTATCCTTTAATTCAATTGATATATCTGTTGGCTTAGGATATACATATTATAATACAGGACAGCCATATGGTCTTGTTTTGTCAAATAAATTTAGTGAAATTTATACAGTTCAAATACAGCCTATGTGTAATAGTACAATAATGACAAGTACAATCGCTACTATTGATGTCCCAAAAGGAGTAGCTAAATATTGGCTTGGTGCAGCTACAAGTGGTAAATTTAATCTTACTATAATGTATCATGTATTTGGTAAGAAGTAAGATTTATTCAGACATATATATTAAATCAACAACCAAATAACTACTTGACGCAAGTGTTTGATTTAAATATACCACATACACTTTATTTGTATCGTCATATTGAATTGTATTTACTCGATAATTTCCTTGGTTAGAAGTATTATAATTAACTATAACATTTATAAGTCTGTATCCAGTTTTATAGCCAATATATGAAAATGAATATCCTGTTCCCTGAATTCGTTGACTTTCTAAATGAATCAAATGCAGATTATCTAAACTCTGGCAATTTAATATAAAATATCACGATTAAGATAATAAATATAAATATTATAACTATTTATTATAATAAAATATAATAAGT
>ERZ1034710.145-NODE-145-length-28811-cov-87.217833_pt1 | contig 28811 bp, 27 predicted proteins | sample MGYA00520597_ERZ1034710 | MGnify/ENA primary metagenome ERZ1034710 (study PRJEB33766, sample SAMN09781714) | gut metagenome | biome: gut microbiome | host: Homo sapiens | place: Madagascar | study: EMG produced TPA metagenomics assembly of the PRJNA485056 data... | reverse complement strand
CCGTTGTTCCGTGTCAGTGGTGGCGCATTATAGGGAGTTATTCCGGCCTGACAAGCGAAAAATATAAAAACTTTATCGTTCGCTCATTTTTCAGGCAAAACATCTTAAATATAGTCTTTTCCGTCTAACTTATAGACAAAAACGAGCCCCGAAGGGCTCGTTTTATCATTTACTGGACGGCGACAATCCGGTCTTCATTAACTTCCAGGCGAATCACTTTACCCGGAACCAATTCACCAGACAGTATTTGCTGTGCCAGCGGGTTTTCGATCTGCTGCTGGATAGCACGTTTCAAAGGACGTGCACCATAGACTGGATCGTAACCGTTCTCGCTCAGCAGTTTCAGCGCCTCGTCAGAAATGTGGATTTCATAACCACGTTCTTCCAGACGTTTGTACAGACGTTTCAACTGAATCTGCGCAATCGAGGCAATGTGCTGTTCACCCAGCGGATGGAAGACCACCACTTCATCAATACGGTTAATGAATTCCGGACGGAAGTTATGGCTTACCACACCGAGCACCAGCTCTTTCATGTGCGCATAATCCAGTTCACCGAAGCGTTCCTGAATCAAATCGGAACCGAGGTTAGAGGTCATAATGACAACCGTATTACGGAAGTCGACCGTTCTCCCCTGCCCGTCAGTCAGACGACCATCATCCAGTACCTGCAACAGAATGTTGAAGACATCCGGATGCGCTTTTTCCACTTCATCCAGCAGGATGACGGAATACGGACGACGACGCACAGCTTCGGTCAGGTAGCCACCTTCTTCATAACCGACATATCCCGGAGGCGCACCAACCAGACGAGACACCGAGTGTTTCTCCATAAACTCGGACATATCGATACGGACCATCGCCTCGTCGCTATCAAACATAAAGTTCGCCAGCGCCTTACAAAGCTCAGTTTTCCCCACACCCGTTGGGCCGAGGAACAGGAATGAACCAATCGGGCGATTTGGATCCGCCAACCCCGCACGGCTACGGCGAATAGCGTTAGATACCGCATCAACCGCTTCGTTCTGACCAATGACGCGATGGTGCAGTTCTTGCTCCATACGCAGCAGTTTTTCGCGCTCGCTTTCCATCATGCGAGAAACCGGAATCCCCGTCCAACGCGCCAGCACTTCAGCAATTTCGGCGTCGGTCACTTTATTACGCAACAGACGCATAGTTTTGCCTTCGAGCTGCGTTGCGGCTTCCAGTTGCTTTTCCAGTTCCGGGATTTTGCCGTATTGCAGTTCAGACATCCGCGCCAGGTCCCCCACACGGCGAGCCTGTTCAATAGCGATTTTCGCCTGTTCCAGTTCCGCTTTAATGGTCTGCGTACCAGAAAGCGATGCCTTCTCTGCTTTCCACTCTTCTTCTAACTCGGAGTACTGACGTTCTTTGTCGCTCAGTTCTTCGTTGAGCATATCCAGGCGTTTTTTACTGGCTTCATCAGACTCTTTCATTAACGCCTGTTGTTCCAGTTTGAGCTGGATGATACGACGATCGAGTCGGTCGAGTTCTTCTGGTTTTGAGTCAATCTGCATACGAATGCTGGATGCTGCTTCATCGATCAGGTCGATGGCTTTATCCGGCAGCTGACGGTCAGCAATGTAGCGATGAGACAACGTCGCCGCTGCAACAATTGCCGGGTCAGTAATTTGCACATGGTGGTGCAATTCGTAACGTTCTTTCAGGCCACGCAGAATCGCAATGGTATCTTCAACAGAAGGCTCGGCAACAAACACTTTCTGGAAACGACGTTCCAGCGCAGCATCTTTTTCGATGTACTGGCGATATTCGTCAAGCGTCGTGGCACCTACGCAGTGCAATTCACCACGCGCCAGCGCCGGTTTCAGCATGTTTCCGGCGTCCATTGCGCCATCGGCTTTACCCGCGCCGACCATGGTATGTAATTCGTCGATAAACAGGATGACGTTGCCTTCCTGTTTGGCAAGATCGTTAAGCACGCCTTTTAAACGTTCTTCAAACTCACCGCGATATTTCGCCCCAGCCACCAGCGCGCCCATATCCAGCGCCAGTACGCGGCGGCCTTTCAATCCTTCCGGCACTTCGCCGTTGATAATACGCTGCGCCAGACCTTCAACGATGGCAGTTTTACCGACGCCGGGTTCACCAATCAGTACCGGGTTATTTTTAGTACGACGTTGCAGCACCTGAATGGTACGGCGAATTTCTTCATCACGACCAATCACCGGATCGAGTTTGCCCTGTTCGGCTCGTTCGGTAAGGTCGATGGTATATTTTTTCAAAGCCTGACGTTGGTCTTCAGCACCTTGATCGTTCACGCTTTCACCTCCACGCATTTGTTCAATCGCTTGAGTAATGTTGGCGGTGGTCGCCCCTGCTGCTTTCAGGATGTCGGCCAGCGTGCCGCGAGACTCAAGTGCCGCCAGAACGAACAGTTCTGACGAGATAAAGTTATCACCACGTTTTTGCGCCAGCTTGTCGCAAAGATTAAGAACGCGCACCAGATCCTGTGATGGCTGGACATCACCACCAGTACCTTCAACCTGCGGTAAACGATTTAATGCCTGATTGATATCTGTGCGCAACTGGCCAGCATTTATGCCAGCGGATGTTAATAAAGGACTAACCGAACCCCCTTCCTGATTCAGCAGGGCGCTCATTAAATGAAGTGGTTCGATAAATTGGTTGTCGTGCCCGAGTGCAAGTGATTGGGCATCGGCAAGAGCAAGCTGGAATTTATTAGTAAGACGATCCAGACGCATAACTCCTCCCATAACGGATCAAAGTTGCTACTGGAGATTAAATGAGGTCATCCCTCAATTATTCAAGGTTATTGACCAGATTAATGTGAAAAGAAAATCACGCGTACCGGATCGTCTTGATTCTTTAGGTTATATCAGCCAAATGAAACTTGCCATACGACCGGTGGTCTTGTCGCGACGATAAGAGAAGAAAGTCTCATTTTCCGTATATGTACAACGGTCGCCGCCGAAAATTTGCTCAACACCCACGTTCGCCAGACGCTGCCGGGCAAGCTGATAAATATCCGCCAGATACTTATCACCATGCTGAATGAAAGCTGCACTTGCTTTAGCGTCTACTGCCATAAACGCCTCGCGAACCTCCACCCCCACTTCGAACGCGCGTGGACCAATTGCCGGCCCTAACCAGGCGAGAATATTTTCCGGATTATCAGCAAAACAGGAAACCGTCTCTTCCAGCACGCCTGCGCACAGTCCACGCCAGCCAGCATGAGCGGCGGCGACTTCCGTTCCCGCTCGATTGCAAAACAGCACAGGGAGGCAGTCGGCAGTCATCACTGCGCAAACCGTGCCGGGCGTATTGCTATAAGAGGCATCTGCTCGTTTTGAGGCATAAGGTTCGCCAGTAAGCTTAAGCACATCTTTGCCGTGTACCTGCTCAAGCCAGACCGGTTTAGAAGGCAAATTGCCCGCAGCAAAAAGTCGCTTGCGATTCTCCTCAACGTGATCCGGGTTATCGCCACAATGGGCACCGAGGTTGAGCGAGTCATACGGGGGCAAGCTCACGCCGCCGATACGAGAAGAGCTACAGGCCGCAACACCTTTTGGTAGCGGCCACTGCGGGACAATCAGCTTACTCATAACCAGTCCACTTCATCCTTATGCTCTTCGAAATCGGCGCGCATCACCTCAATCAGCTCCACCATATCTTGTGGAATAGGCGCATGCCATTCCATTTCGATGCCGGAGATCGGGTGATAAAGACGCAGCATGGTTGCATGAAGCGCCTGGCGGTCAAACTTACGCAGCATGGAGATAAATGCTTCCGAAGCACCTTTTGGCGGACGCGGACGGCCACCATAAACCGGATCGCCCACCAGCGGATGAGTGATATGGGCCATATGCACGCGGATCTGGTGCGTACGTCCAGTTTCCAGACGCAACCGCAGACGCGTGTGCACACGGAAGTGTTCCATGATGCGATAGTGAGTCACCGCCGGTTTGCCCATCGGATGCACCGCCATGTGAGTACGTTTGGTCGGGTGGCGGCTGATGGGTTCATCTACTGTACCGCCAGCGGTCATATGACCAATCGCCACCGCTTCATACTCACGAGTAATTTCACGCCGTTGCAAAGATTCGACTAAACGCGTCTGAGCCGGAACGGTTTTTGCCACAACCATCAGGCCAGTGGTGTCTTTATCCAGACGATGGACGATGCCCGCACGTGGTACATCGGCAATGGGCGGATAGTAATGAAGCAACGCATTCAGTACCGTGCCATCCGGGTTACCCGCGCCAGGATGTACCACCAGGTCGCGCGGTTTATTAATGACGATGATATCTTCATCTTCATAGACGATATCCAGCGGGATATCCTGCGGTTCAAAACGCGCTTCTTCTTCAATCTCAGCGTTGATGGCAACCTGCTCGCCACCCAATACTTTTTCTTTCGGCTTATCACAAACTTTGCCGTTTACCAGCACGCGCTGGTCGAGGATCCATTCTTTTATTCGCGAACGTGAATAATCCGGGAACATTTCGGCCAAAGCCTGATCTAAGCGTTGACCGAGTTGGTTTTCGGACACCGTTGCAGTGAGCTGTACTCGTTGTGCCATATATACTGCTTCTTCGTTTATCGTTGGGGTTTTACGGCTTTGCCGTTTAATATAGTGTGCTATTGTAGCTGGTCTTAACCGGGAGCAGGAACAGAGAATCTCCCGTATTACATTTTGAGGAAAGTCAAAACGTCATGACGCGCATGAAATATCTGGTGGCAGCCGCCACACTAAGCCTGTTTTTGGCGGGTTGCTCGGGGTCAAAGGAAGAAGTACCTGATAATCCGCCAAATGAAATTTACGCGACTGCACAACAAAAGCTGCAGGACGGTAACTGGAGACAGGCAATAACGCAACTGGAAGCGTTAGATAATCGCTATCCGTTTGGTCCGTATTCGCAGCAGGTGCAGCTGGATCTCATCTACGCCTACTATAAAAACGCCGATTTGCCGTTAGCGCAGGCTGCCATCGATCGTTTTATTCGCCTTAACCCGACCCATCCGAATATCGATTATGTCATGTACATGCGTGGCCTGACCAATATGGCGCTGGATGACAGTGCGCTGCAAGGGTTCTTTGGCGTTGACCGTAGCGATCGCGATCCTCAACATGCACGAGCTGCGTTTAGTGACTTTTCCAAACTGGTGCGCGGCTATCCAAACAGTCAGTACACCACCGATGCCACCAAACGTCTGGTATTCCTGAAAGATCGTCTGGCGAAATATGAATACTCCGTGGCCGAGTACTATACAGAACGTGGCGCATGGGTTGCCGTCGTTAACCGCGTAGAAGGAATGTTGCGCGACTACCCGGATACCCAGGCTACGCGTGATGCGCTGCCGCTGATGGAAAATGCATACCGTCAGATGCAGATGAATGCGCAAGCTGAAAAAGTAGCGAAAATCATCGCCGCAAACAGCAGCAATACATAACAGAAACCTGAAATACAAAACGGCAGCCCTTGAGCTGCCGTTTTTTTATTCTGTTAGTTGTGAAACTGAAGCGATTTAGTCACTATCGATCTCATCAAATATGGCTCGCTTTGAGATATTCCTCAAGTAAAAAAACACCTCTTCCTGCGATTTCTCACAAAAAAGATTCGTTGACAAAAAGTGACAAAATTATGAGATTCCCATCACACATTTTGACATCAGGAGCGGTATGCTGAATTCACCAAGACGGGAAGACAAGAGGTAAAATTTATGACAATGAACATTACCAGCAAACAAATGGAAATTACTCCGGCCATCCGCCAACATGTCGCAGACCGTCTCGCCAAACTGGAAAAATGGCAAACACATCTGATTAATCCACATATCATTCTGTCCAAAGAGCCACAAGGGTTTGTTGCTGACGCCACAATCAATACACCTAACGGCGTTCTGGTTGCCAGTGGTAAACATGAAGATATGTACACTGCAATTAACGAATTGATCAACAAGCTGGAACGGCAGCTCAATAAACTGCAGCACAAAGGCGAAGCACGTCGTGCCGCAACATCGGTGAAAGACGCCAACTTCGTCGAAGAAGTTGAAGAAGAGTAGTCCTTTATATTGAGTGTATCGCCAACGCGCCTTCGGGCGCGTTTTTTGTTGACAGCGTGAAAACAGTACGGGTACTGTACTAAAGTCACTTAAGGAAACAAACATGAAACACACACCGTTTTTCTTCGCATTCTTTTTTACCTTCCCCTGAATGGGAGGCGTTTCGTCGTGTGAAACAGAATGCGAAGACGAACAATAAGGCCTCCCAAATCGGGGGGCCTTTTTTATTGATAACAAAAAGGCAACACTATGACATCGGAAAACCCGTTACTGGCGCTGCGAGAGAAAATCAGCGCGCTGGATGAAAAATTATTAGCATTACTGGCAGAGCGGCGCGAATTGGCCGTCGAGGTAGGAAAAGCCAAACTGCTCTCGCATCGCCCGGTACGAGATATTGATCGTGAACGCGATTTACTGGAAAGATTAATTACGCTCGGTAAAGCGCACCATCTGGACGCCCATTACATTACTCGCCTGTTCCAGCTCATCATTGAAGATTCCGTATTAACTCAGCAGGCTTTGCTCCAGCAACATCTCAATAAAATTAATCCGCACTCAGCACGCATCGCTTTTCTCGGCCCCAAAGGTTCTTATTCCCATCTTGCGGCGCGCCAGTATGCTGCCCGTCACTTTGAGCAATTCATTGAAAGTGGCTGCGCCAAATTTGCCGATATTTTTAATCAGGTGGAAACCGGCCAGGCCGACTATGCCGTCGTACCGATTGAAAATACCAGCTCCGGTGCCATAAACGACGTTTACGATCTGCTGCAACATACCAGCTTGTCGATTGTTGGCGAGATGACGTTAACTATCGACCATTGTTTGTTGGTCTCCGGCACGACTGATTTATCCACCATTAATACGGTCTACAGCCATCCGCAGCCATTCCAGCAATGCAGCAAATTCCTTAATCGTTATCCTCACTGGAAGATTGAATATACCGAAAGTACGTCTGCGGCAATGGAAAAGGTTGCACAGGCAAAATCACCGCATGTTGCTGCGTTGGGAAGCGAAGCTGGCGGCACTTTGTACGGTTTGCAGGTACTGGAGCGTATTGAAGCGAATCAGCAACAAAACTTCACCCGATTTGTGGTGTTGGCACGTAAAGCCATTAACGTGTCTGACCAGGTTCCGGCGAAAACGACGTTGTTAATGGCGACCGGGCAACAAGCCGGTGCGCTGGTTGAAGCGTTGCTGGTGCTGCGCAACCACAATCTGATTATGACCCGTCTGGAATCACGCCCGATTCACGGTAATCCATGGGAAGAGATGTTTTATCTGGATATTCAGGCCAATCTTGAATCAGCGGAAATGCAAAAAGCATTGAAAGAGTTAGGGGAAATTACCCGTTCAATGAAGGTATTGGGCTGTTACCCAAGTGAGAACGTAGTGCCTGTTGATCCAACCTGATGAAAAGGTGCCGGATGATGTGAATCATCCGGCACGGGATTATTACTGGCGGTTGTCATTCGCCTGACGCAATAACACGCGGCTTTCACTCTGAAAACGCTGTGCGTAATCGCCGAACCAGTGCTCCACCTTGCGGAAACTGTCAATAAACGCCTGCTTATCGCCCTGCTCCAGCAACTCAATCGCCTCGCCGAAACGCTTATAGTAACGTTTGATTAACGCCAGATTACGCTCTGACGACATAATAATGTCGGCATAAAGCTGCGGATCCTGAGCAAACAGTCGCCCGACCATCGCCAGCTCAAGGCGGTAAATCGGCGAAGAGAGCGCCAGAAGTTGCTCAAGCTGAACATTTTCTTCTGCCAGATGCAGCCCATAAGCAAAAGTAGCAAAGTGGCGCAGAGCCTGAATAAACGCCATATTCTGATCGTGCTCGACAGCGCTAATACGATGCAGCCGAGCGCCCCAGACCTGAATTTGCTCCAGAAACCATTGGTATGCTTCCGGCTTACGTCCATCACACCAGACCACAACTTGCTTTGCCAGGCTACCGCTGTCCGGGCCGAACATCGGGTGTAACCCCAGTACCGGGCCATCGTGCGCCGCCAGCATGGCCTGTAATGGTCCATTTTTCACTGATGCCAGATCAACCAGAATACAATCTTTCGGTAAAGGCGGTAATTTGCCGATAACTTGCTCAGTAACGTGGATTGGCACACTAACAATCACCATTCCGGCATCGGCAACAATATCAGCCGCTCGATCCCAGTCATGTTGCTCCAGAATCCGCACCTGATAACCCGATAGTGTCAGCATCTTCTCGAACAGGCGTCCCATCTGACCGCCACCGCCGACGATAACCACCGGACGCAGTGACGGACAAAGTGTTTTAAATCCTTTGTCGTTTTCACTGGAGTAAGATTCACGCATCACCCGACGCAAAACATCCTCAATCAGATCTGGCGGTACACCCAGAGCTTCCGCCTCTGCACGACGCGAGGCCAACATAGATGCCTCGCGCTCCGGAACATAAATAGGCAGTCCAAAGCGGCTTTTCACCTCGCCCACTTCAGCAACCAGTTCCAGACGCTTCGCTAATAAATTCAGCAGCGCTTTATCGACTTCATCAATTTGATCGCGTAATGCGGTCAATTCAGCAACCATAATAAACCTCTTAAGCCACGCGAGCCGTCAGCTGCCCGTTCAGATCCTGATGAATTTCACGCAGCAAGGCATCGGTCATTTCCCAGCTAATGCAGGCATCGGTTACGGATACACCGTATTTCATTTCACTGCGCGGTTGCTCAGAAGACTGATTGCCCTCGTGGATATTACTTTCGATCATCAGACCAATAATTGAGCGATTGCCATCTTTGATTTGAGCAACCACGGATTCTGCCACCGCAGGCTGACGGCGATAATCTTTATTGGAATTACCGTGGCTGCAATCTACCATCAGAGACGGGCGCAGTCCCGCCTGTTCCATCTCTTTTTCACATTGCGCAACATCCGCAGGGCTATAGTTCGGCGCTTTACCACCGCGCAGGATGACATGCCCGTCCGGATTCCCCTGAGTTTGTAGCAACGCAACCTGCCCTGCCTGGTTAATGCCAACAAAACGGTGCGGCTGGGCGGCGGCGCGCATAGCGTTAATTGCTGTTGCCAGACTGCCGTCGGTGCCGTTTTTAAAACCAACCGGCATGGAAAGCCCGGAGGCCATTTCACGGTGAGTTTGCGATTCCGTTGTACGAGCACCAATTGCTGACCAGCTAAACAGATCGCCCAGGTATTGCGGGCTATTCGGATCTAACGCTTCCGTCGCCAGTGGCAGTCCCATATTCACCAGCTCAAGCAGCAATTTACGCGCGATCTGCAGCCCGGCTTCTACATCAAAAGAGCCATCCATATGGGGATCGTTAATTAACCCTTTCCAGCCGACAGTGGTACGGGGTTTTTCAAAATAGACGCGCATTACCAGATAGAGGCTATCGCTGACCTCTGCGGCAAGGGCTTTAAATCGACGAGCATATTCCAGAGCAGTTTCCGGATCATGAATGGAACAAGGACCACATACTACCAGCAGACGAGGATCGCGCCCGGCGATAATATCTGAAATGGTTCTACGCGAGTCAGCAATCTGGGCTTCTTGTTGCAGGCTCAATGGAAAAGCGGCCTTCAGTTGTTCCGGAGTCATTAAAACCTGTTCGTCGGTAATATGTACGTTATTCAGCGCGTCTTTTTGCATGATGGCGATCCTGTTTATGCTCGTTTGCGATAGTTGATCCTCAGCGAGGATGACGTAACGATAACACATAAAGTAAAGTTTTCAATCCATATTTCGTACATTTTTATTTACACAGGCAATTTAGTCGCGATTTCAACCCTTACTTCTGTATAGATAAATTTACACCACCTTTGAAAACAATCCGCTATGCTTTGAAAAAGGAGAAAGAAATGATGAAAAAGTTTATCGCCCCCTTGTTGGCTTTACTGGTTAGCGGATGTCAGATTGATCCTTATACTCACGCGCCAACTTTGACCAGCACCGACTGGTATGATGTTGGTATGGAAGATGCGATATCGGGCAGCGCCATAAAAGATGACGATGCATTTAGCGATTCACAGGCGGATCGCGGTCTATACCTTAAAGGATATGCCGAAGGACAAAAGAAAACTTGCCAGACCGATTTTACTTATGCCCGAGGACTTTCCGGTAAAAGCTTTCCTGCCAGCTGCAACAATGTTGAAAATGCCAGCCAACTGCATGAAGTATGGCAAAAAGGGGCTGATGAAAATGCCAGCACAATACGATTAAATTAATTAAAACACCACAAATAAATTAAACATAAGATTTTACTCATTGTGTTTTATTTCTCACATTGATGACGATCGCATGAAAAAATGATATTTTAATGAGCATTCTGAAAAAATATCGATGCATTTCGAGCGAAGATGGTGGGGATCCCTGAATGCGTTTTTCTCACCGACTGTTCTTACTTCTGATTCTCCTGCTGACGGGAGCACCAATACTCGCTCAGGAGCCTTCTGACGTTGCGAAAAACGTGCGTATGATGGTTTCCGGTATTGTCAGTTACACCCGCTGGCCTGCGCTATCAGGGCCACCAAAGTTATGTATCTTTTCATCTTCACGTTTTAGTACCGCCCTACAAGAGAATGCCGCGACATCTTTGCCTTATCTGCCTGTCATCATTCACACTCAACAAGAGGCGATGATTTCAGGCTGCAATGGTTTTTATTTTGGCAACGAGTCACCGACATTCCAGATGGAATTAACCGAACAATATCCGTCAAAGGCGTTATTATTAATTGCCGAACAAAATACCGAGTGCATTATTGGTAGCGCCTTTTGTCTGATCATCCACAATAATGACGTCAGATTTGCCGTAAACCTGGATGCCTTATCGCGTAGCGGTGTAAAGGTCAACCCGGATGTCTTAATGCTCGCACGGAAGAAAAATGATGGATAACGATAATTCTCTTAATAAGCGCCCCACGTTTAAAAGAGCATTACGCAACATCAGTATGACCAGCATATTTATCACTATGATGCTGATCTGGTTGCTGCTTTCCGTGACCTCGGTGCTGACCCTGAAACAGTACGCGCAAAAAAACCTGGCACTGACAGCAGCAACAATGACTTACAGTCTGGAAGCAGCTGTCGTTTTTGCCGATGGCCCTGCAGCAACTGAAACACTGGCAGCGCTGGGCCAGCAAGGGCAATTTTCAACTGCAGAAGTACGTGATAAGCAGCAAAATATTCTGGCATCCTGGCATTACACCCGTAAGGATCCAGGCGATACTTTCAGCAATTTCATAAGCCACTGGCTCTTCCCTGCCCCCATCATTCAGCCGATTCGTCACAATGGCGAAACCATTGGCGAAGTACGCTTAACCGCTCGCGACAGTTCAATCAGCCATTTTATCTGGTTTTCGCTCGCCGTACTGACCGGTTGTATTCTGCTGGCATCAGGAATCGCAATTACCCTCACCCGCCATTTGCACAATGGCCTGGTGGAAGCACTGAAAAATATCACCGATGTCGTACATGATGTGCGTTCCAACCGCAATTTTTCCCGACGAGTTTCGGAAGAACGTATCGCTGAGTTTCACCGCTTCGCTCTCGACTTCAACAGTCTGCTGGATGAAATGGAAGAGTGGCAGCTTCGTTTACAGGCTAAAAATGCGCAGCTTCTACGTACCGCGCTACATGACCCATTAACCGGGCTGGCTAACCGCGCAGCGTTTCGTAGCGGCATCAACACGTTGATGAACAATTCCGATGCCCGAAAAACGTCGGCGTTACTATTTCTTGATGGCGATAATTTCAAATACATCAATGATACCTGGGGTCATGCGACGGGCGATAGAGTCTTGATTGAAATCGCAAAACGGTTAGCTGAAGTTGGCGGGCTGCGACATAAAGCATACCGCCTGGGCGGCGATGAATTCGCTATGGTGCTCTATGATGTACAGTCAGAATCTGAAGTGCAGCAGATATGCTCAGCACTGACACAAATCTTTAATCTCCCGTTTGATCTTCATAATGGCCATCAGACCACCATGACATTAAGCATTGGTTACGCGATGACCATTGAGCACGCCTCTGCGGAAAAATTACAAGAGCTTGCCGATCACAATATGTATCAGGCCAAACACCAGCGTGCCGAAAAGCTGGTGAGATAACAAGGATATATCGATATGATAAAGCACCTGGTAGCACCCCTGATTTTCACCTCACTAATACTGACTGGCTGCCAGTCCCCTCAGGGAAAGTTTACTCCTGAGCAAGTCGCCGCTATGCAATCTTATGGATTTACTGAATCCGCCGGCGACTGGTCGCTGGGCTTATCAGATGCCATTCTGTTCGCAAAAAATGACTACAAATTGCTCCCGGAAAGCCAGCAACAGATCCAACCATGGCAGCCAAATTGGCCTCGACAGGGCTAACACATGCCCGTATGGATGGACACACCGATAACTATGGTGAAGACAGTTACAACGAAGGCTTATCATTGAAACGGGCGAATGTCGTGGCCGATGCATGGGCTATGGGTGGACAAATTCCACGCAGCAATCTCACCACACAGGGTTTAGGAAAAAAATATCCCATAGCCAGTAACAAGACCGCCCAGGGCCGCGCCGAGAACCGCCGCGTCGCAGTGGTGATTACAACCCCTTAAAACACGAGCAAACAGACAAAAAAAGGCCAGCCAATTGGCCAGCCCTTCTTAACAGGATGTCGCTTAAGCGAAATCTTAGTTAAGACGCTCTTTGATACGAGCAGCCTTACCAGTACGCTCACGCAGGTAGTACAGTTTAGCTTTACGAACAGCACCACGACGTTTGACAGAAATGCTGTCAACTACCGGAGAGTGAGTCTGGAAGACACGCTCAACGCCTTCGCCGTTGGAAATTTTACGAACAGTGAATGCAGAGTGCAGACCGCGGTTACGAATAGCGATAACCACGCCCTCGAATGCCTGCAGACGTTTTTTGGAACCTTCAACAACCCATACTTTCACTTCCACGGTATCACCCGGACGGAAGGAAGGTACGTCCTGCTTCATCTGCTCTTGTTCAAGTTGCTTAATAATGTTGCTCATAATTTAATCTCTTATCCTGGGTAAACTGATATCTCGGGGGCTTACGCCATCCCATCATGTTTATGTTGCTGTTGTGCGTGTTCCGTTTTGAACTCCGCCAGCAACCTTGCTTGCTCTTCAGTCAGAGCCAGGTTTTCCAGAAGTTCAGGTCTTCTAAGCCAGGTACGGCCCAGCGACTGTTTCAAACGCCAGCGACGTATCTCGGCATGGTTGCCCGACAGTAACACTGGCGGAACTTCCATCCCTTCTAACACCTCAGGCCGCGTATAGTGCGGGCAATCCAGCAATCCTTCAGCAAAGGAATCTTCCGTTGCCGAGGCTTCATGTCCCAGTACTCCCGGAATAAACCGGGAAACGGAGTCAATCAGCGTCATTGCTGGTAACTCACCACCACTGAGAACGTAATCGCCGATTGACCATTCTTCGTCAATTTCGGTTTGGATCACGCGCTCATCTATACCTTCGTAGCGACCGCACACCAGAATCAATTTTTGATTCGTTGCCAGTTCGCTGACGCCCGCTTGATCAAGCTTGCGTCCCTGTGGTGACAGATAAATCACCTTTGCGCCTTCACCCGCCGCGGCTTTTGCTGCATGAATGGCGTCCCGCAAGGGTTGCACCATCATTAACATCCCCGGTCCGCCGCCGTAAGGACGATCGTCCACGGTACGGTGCCGGTCATGCGTGAAGTCGCGAGGACTCCAACTCTGGATGCTCAGCAGGCCATTTTTAACTGCCCGGCCAGTTACCCCGTAATCGGTAATTGCGCGGAACATTTCAGGAAACAGGCTAATTATGCCAATCCACATAGCGCCGTCTTTTACCGTTTATCCGGTGGTTTAAAAACCAGGATCCCAATCTACTTCGATTGAACGAGTAGTGAGATCGACTTTCTTGATAACCTGCCCATCGAGGAACGGTACGAGACGTTCCTTGATACCAAACGCATCTTTCAGGTTTGCCTTAATGACGAGAACGTCATTAGATCCGGTTTCCATCATATCGACGACTTTACCGAGATCGTAGCCTTCAGTGGTTACTACCTGGCAGCCCATCAGGTCTTTCCAGTAGTAGTCCCCCTCTTCAAGCTGAGGCAGCTGCGATGAATCCACGACAATTTCACAATTCGTCAGCAGGTTCGCCGCATCACGATCGTCAACGCCTTTCAGCTTGATGATCATGTCCTGATTGTGGTGCTTCCAGCTTTCCAGCTGGACTTGCTGCCACTGACCCGCCTTCTGGATAAACCAGGGCTGATAGTCAAAAATGCTTTCGGCGTCTTCGGTGGAAGAAAACACTCTGAGCCACCCACGAATACCGTAAGACGAACCCATTTTTCCCAAAACGATGGGATCAACAGGTGCTTGCGCGGTGAGTTGTTTGCTCATCATGACCACCGTGACAGATTAAGCTGCTTTGTTTACTTCTTTGATCAGCGCAGCAACGCGATCAGAAATAGTTGCGCCCTGGCCAACCCAGTGAGCGATGCGATCCAGATCCAGGCGAGTGCCTTCTTCTTTTTCGCTAGCGATTGGGTTGAAGAAACCAACGCGCTCGATGAAGCGACCGTTGCGTGCATTACGGCTGTCAGCGACAACAACCTGGTAGAACGGACGCTTTTTAGCGCCGTGACGTGCTAAACGAATAGTTACCATAACATCCTCTTGTGTGAATAAAACAACCGGACCCCATCGAGGAACGGAGTCCGGTGTCATATTAAAAGCCCGAAAATTTTACTGATTTCTGGAGAAAATGCAATCAGCAGTTAATAACTCTGTCGCATAAGGTCATTTAGCGACCAGGAAATCCCGGCGGCATCATCCCCTTCATGCTTCTCATCATCTTCGCCATTCCGCCTTTCTTCATTTTCTTCATCATGCGCTGCATGTCGTCGAACTGCTTCAGAAGGCGGTTCACGTCCTGCACCTGCATACCGCAACCGGCAGCGATACGACGCTTACGCGAACCTTTGATGATTTCTGGCTTAGCGCGCTCTTTCATCGTCATCGAGTTGATGATGGCTTCCATACGCACCAGCACTTTATCGTCCATCTGCGACTTAACATTATCCGGGATCTGCCCCATGCCCGGCAGCTTGCCCATCAGGCTAGCCATGCCGCCCATATTTTTCATCTGGCGCAGTTGCTCAAGAAAATCGTTGAGATCGAAGCCGTCGCCTTTTTTCAGCTTGCTGGCTAATTTCTCTGCCTGCGCGCGGTCAACTTTGCTTTCGATATCTTCGATCAGCGACAGTACGTCGCCCATGCCGAGAATACGCGACGCGATGCGGTCCGGATGGAACGGCTCCAGCGCCTCAGTTTTCTCGCCAACACCGAGAAACTTGATCGGTTTGCCAGTGATGTGACGAATAGAGAGCGCCGCACCGCCGCGGGCATCGCCGTCCACTTTGGTCAACACTACGCCGGTAAGCGGTAACGCTTCATTGAATGCTTTTGCCGTATTGGCCGCATCCTGACCGGTCATGGCGTCAACCACAAACAGGGTTTCAACCGGGTTAATCGACGCATGGACTTGTTTGATCTCGTCCATCATCGCTTCGTCAACGTGCAGACGACCAGCGGTATCCACCAGCAGCACGTCGTAGAATTTCAGTTTGGCTTCTTTCAGCGCCGCGTTAACGATATCTACCGGCTTCTGACCAACATCAGAAGGGAAGAAATCAACGCCCACCTGCTCTGCCAGCGTCTCAAGCTGTTTGATTGCCGCCGGGCGATAAACGTCGGCAGAAACCACCAGCACTTTCTTCTTGTGCTTCTCGCGCAGGAACTTACCGAGTTTACCAACGCTGGTTGTTTTACCGGCACCTTGCAGGCCCGCCATCAGCACGACCGCAGGCGGTTGCGCCGCCAGGTTCAGGGTCTGGTTCTCTTCGCCCATCGCCGCAACCAGTTCGTTACGGACGATTTTGACGAACTCCTGCCCCGGCGTCAGGCTCTTATTAACTTCATGACCAACCGCTTTCTCTTTTACGCGATTGATAAACTCACGCACTACCGGCAGAGCGACATCCGCCTCCAGCAGCGCCATGCGCACTTCGCGCAGCGTATCTTTTACGTTGTCTTCAGTGAGGCGTCCACGGCCACTGATATTGCGCAGCGTGCGCGACAAACGATCGGTTAAATTATCAAACATTGTCTCTCGCCTGGGGTGGAAACGGTTGGCCGCAATCGCGACACATCATCAGTATTTTGCCGCAGTATAACATGAAGGCGTCTTTGTTGTTATGCAACGGTTGGAGCAGCGTTCACCTGACGCTATACTGCTTCTCTTTCTTATTGCTCAAACTGTCGACATCACTATGCCCGTTTTTGCTCTGCTCGCGCTTGTCGCCTACTCCGTCAGTCTTGCGCTGATTGTTCCCGGTCTGCTGCAAAAAAACGGCGGCTGGCGGCGCATGGCTATTATTTCTGCGGTCATTGCGCTGGTCTGCCACGCAATCGCTCTGGAAGCCCGCATCCTGCCCGACGGTGATAGCGGACAAAACCTCAGCCTGCTGAACGTTGGTTCATTGGTCAGTTTGATGATCTGTACGGTAATGACCATTGTGGCTTCTCGCAATCGTGGCTGGTTGCTGCTACCCATTGTCTATGCCTTTGCGCTTATCAACCTGGCGCTGGCGACCTTCATGCCCAATGAATACATCACCCATCTGGAAGCAACGCCTGGGATGCTGGTGCACATTGGCTTATCGCTCTTTTCCTATGCCACGCTAATTATCGCCGCCCTGTACGCGCTGCAACTGGCGTGGATTGATTACCAACTGAAGAACAAGAAGCTGGCATTTAACCAGGAAATGCCGCCATTGATGAGTATCGAGCGTAAAATGTTCCACATCACGCAGATTGGCGTGGTGCTGCTAACGCTCACGCTTTGCACTGGCCTGTTCTACATGCACAACCTATTTAGCATGGAAAATATCGACAAGGCTGTGCTCTCTATCGTGGCGTGGTTTGTCTATATTGTGCTGCTGTGGGGACATTACCATGAAGGATGGCGTGGACGCCGCGTCGTCTGGTTTAACGTTGCGGGCGCGGTAATTCTGACACTGGCCTACTTCGGCAGCCGAATTGTCCAGCAGTTAATCAGCTAAACCCAGAAAAGGAGTTTCCCCTGGAACACATTTCTACTACTACGTTGATCATTATTCTGATCATCATGGTGGTCATTTCAGCCTATTTTTCCGGGTCCGAAACCGGAATGATGACCCTCAACCGCTATCGTCTGCGACATATGGCGAAACAGGGTAATCGCTCGGCCAAACGCGTCGAAAAATTGCTGCGTAAGCCAAACCGCCTGATAAGCCTGGTGTTAATCGGCAATAACCTGGTCAATATTCTTGCCTCCGCGCTCGGCACTATTGTTGGGATGCGTTTGTACGGCGATGCGGGCGTGGCAATTGCGACTGGTGTGCTGACTTTTGTCGTACTGGTATTTGCTGAGGTATTGCCGAAAACCATTGCCGCGCTGTACCCGGAAAAAGTCGCTTACCCGAGTAGTTTTCTGCTGGCTCCGCTGCAAATTTTGATGATGCCGCTGGTCTGGTTGCTGAATGCTATCACCCGTATGCTGATGCGCATGATGGGTATCAAAACCGATATCGTGGTTAGCGGCTCTTTGAGCAAAGAAGAGTTGCGCACTATCGTGCACGAATCACGCTCACAAATTTCCCGTCGCAATCAGGATATGCTGCTGTCGGTGCTCGATCTGGAAAAAATGACCGTTGATGACATCATGGTGCCGCGCAGTGAAATTATCGGTATTGATATCAACGATGACTGGAAATCGATTCTGCGCCAACTCTCCCACTCACCTCACGGGCGCATCGTGCTCTACCGTGATTCGCTGGACGACGCCATCAGTATGCTGCGAGTACGTGAAGCCTGGCGGTTGATGTCGGAGAAAAAAGAGTTCACCAAAGAAACCATGCTGCGCGCCGCGGACGAGATCTATTTTGTGCCGGAAGGTACGCCGCTCAGCACGCAGTTGGTAAAGTTTCAGCGCAACAAAAAGAAAGTCGGCCTGGTCGTCAACGAGTATGGAGACATTCAGGGGCTGGTGACGGTTGAAGATATTCTGGAAGAGATTGTCGGCGATTTCACTACGTCGATGTCGCCAACACTTGCCGAAGAGGTCACGCCGCAAAACGACGGTTCGGTGATTATCGATGGCACCGCCAACGTGCGGGAAATCAACAAAGCCTTTAACTGGCATCTACCGGAAGATGATGCCCGCACGGTTAATGGCGTCATTCTTGAGGCACTGGAAGAGATCCCTGTCGCAGGCACCCGCGTGCGTATTGGCGAGTACGATATAGATATTCTCGACGTACAGGACAATATGATTAAGCAGGTAAAAGTTTTTCCTGTGAAACCGCTGCGCGAGAGTGTGGCGGAGTAACGAAAACGGCCCTGCATTCGCATGCAGGGCCGTGAATTATTACGAAAACAGAAATTACGCTTTTGCTTTCGCTACAGTTACCATCGCCGCACGAATCGTACGACCATTCAGCGTATAACCCTTCTGCATAATGCCCAGTACGTTACCTGGCGCAACGTCATCAGATTCCACCATTGCGATAGCCTGATGCACATTCGGGTCCAGCGGCACGTTAGTTTCGGCGATCACTTCAACACCAAACTTACGCACAACATCCAGCATCGACTTCAGCGTCAGCTCAATGCCTTCAACCATCGCAGACATATCCGGGTTAGCTTTATCAGCCACTTCCAGCGCACGATCCAGGCTATCAATCACCGGCAGCAATTCGTTGATGAATTTCTCCAGCGCGAATTTGTGGGCTTTTTCAATATCCAGTTCAGTACGTCGACGCAGGTTTTCCATTTCGGCTTTTACACGCAAAATGCCGTCACGTTCACGGGTCTGGGCTTCAGCCAGCTGAGCTTCGAGATTCGCAATTTTTTCATCGCGCGGATCCACCTGCTCAGCAGAAGCTTCTGGCTCAACTGCCTCAATCTCTTCGTGCTGATCCATGATAATTTCTTCCGGGGCTTGCCCCTCAGGCGTTTTCTGTTCTTTACTACTCATGAATTTCTCCGCGTTTTTTTCGCATTCATCTCGCTAACTTCGCTTATTATGGGGATCAGTTTCAGGGTTTCAAGGGAAGCACTCACATTGTCATCAATCTTCGCAACAAGGACCTCGGAAAAATGAATAATCATTTCAAGTGTATTGGCATTGTGGGACACCCACGGCACCCCACTGCACTGACAACACATGAAATGCTCTACCGCTGGCTGTGCACAAAAGGTTACGAGGTCATCGTTGAGCAACAAATCGCTCACGAACTGCAACTGAAGAATGTGAAAACTGGCACGCTCGCGGAGATTGGGCAACTAGCTGATCTCGCGGTAGTCGTTGGTGGCGACGGTAATATGCTGGGCGCGGCACGCACACTCGCCCGTTACGATATTAAAGTTATTGGAATCAACCGTGGCAACCTGGGTTTCCTGACTGACCTTGACCCCGATAACGCCCAGCAACAGTTAGCCGATGTGCTGGAAGGCCACTACATCAGCGAGAAACGTTTTTTGCTGGAAGCGCAAGTCTGTCAGCAAGATTGCCAGAAACGCATCAGCACCGCGATAAATGAAGTGGTGCTTCATCCAGGCAAAGTGGCGCATATGATTGAGTTCGAAGTGTATATCGACGAGATCTTTGCGTTTTCTCAGCGATCTGATGGACTAATTATTTCGACGCCAACAGGCTCCACCGCCTATTCCCTCTCTGCAGGCGGTCCTATTCTGACCCCCTCTCTGGATGCGATTACCCTGGTGCCCATGTTCCCGCATACGTTGTCAGCACGACCACTGGTCATAAACAGCAGCAGCACGATCCGTCTGCGTTTTTCGCATCGCCGTAACGACCTGGAAATCAGTTGCGACAGCCAGATAGCACTGCCGATTCAGGAAGGTGAAGATGTCCTGATTCGTCACTGTGATTACCATCTGAATCTGATTCATCCGAAAGATTACAGTTATTTCAACACATTAAGCACCAAGCTCGGCTGGTCAAAAAAATTATTCTAATTTTACGCCAGCCTCTTTACTGTATATAAAACCAGTTTATACTGTACACAATAACAGTAATGGTTTTTCATACAGGAAAACGACTATGTTGGCACAACTGACCATCAGCAACTTTGCTATCGTTCGTGAGCTTGAGATTGATTTTCATAGCGGCATGACCGTAATAACTGGCGAGACCGGCGCGGGTAAATCTATTGCAATAGATGCCCTCGGTCTTTGTCTCGGTGGTCGCGCTGAAGCCGACATGGTGCGTACCGGCGCTGCTCGCGCTGACCTGTGCGCCCGTTTTTCTCTGAAAGATACGCCAGCGGCTCTGCGCTGGCTGGAAGAAAATCAGCTTGAAGACGGGCATGAATGTTTGCTTCGTCGAGTGATCAGCAGCGATGGTCGCTCCCGTGGTTTCATCAACGGTACAGCTGTTCCTCTGTCACAACTGCGCGAACTGGGTCAGTTGCTGATTCAGATCCATGGTCAGCACGCTCATCAATTACTCACCAAACCTGAGCACCAAAAATTCCTGCTTGATGGCTATGCCAATGAAACCTCTCTACTGCAGGAAATGACCGCACGTTATCAGTTGTGGCATCAAAGCTGCCGTGACCTCGCGCATCATCAACAGTTAAGTCAGGAACGCGCCGCCCGTGCGGAACTGCTGCAATACCAATTAAAAGAACTTAACGAATTTAATCCGCAGCCCGGAGAGTTTGAACAAATCGACGAAGAGTACAAACGTCTGGCGAACAGCGGTCAATTGCTGACCACCAGCCAGAATGCATTGGCATTAATGGCCGACGGTGAAGACGCAAACCTGCAAAGTCAGCTTTACACGGCTAAACAACTGGTGAGCGAATTGATTGGCATGGACAGCAAACTGTCCGGCGTACTTGATATGCTGGAAGAAGCTACCATCCAGATTGCTGAAGCCAGCGATGAACTGCGCCACTACTGCGATCGTCTGGATCTCGATCCCAACCGACTATTTGAACTTGAACAGCGCATCTCAAAACAGATTTCGCTGGCACGTAAACATCACGTCAGCCCTGAGGCATTGCCACAGTATTACCAGTCGCTACTGGAAGAACAGCAGCAACTGGACGATCAGGCCGACTCACAAGAAACGCTTGCGCTGGCGGTAACGAAACATCATCAGCAGGCACTGGAAATCGCGCGCGCATTACACCAACAACGCCAGCAATATGCAGAAGAACTTGCACAGCTGATCACCGACAGTATGCATGCGCTCTCAATGCCGCATGGGCAGTTTACGATCGATGTTAAATTTGACGAGCATCACCTGGGCGCTGACGGTGCCGATCGTATTGAGTTTCGGGTAACCACCAACCCAGGTCAGCCAATGCAGCCTATTGCCAAAGTCGCATCCGGTGGTGAATTGTCCCGCATCGCACTGGCAATCCAGGTCATCACGGCGCGTAAAATGGAAACCCCGGCACTGATTTTTGATGAAGTGGATGTAGGGATTAGCGGTCCAACAGCGGCAGTTGTCGGCAAACTGCTGCGTCAACTCGGCGAATCAACTCAGGTGATGTGTGTTACCCACCTGCCACAAGTCGCGGGATGTGGTCATCAACACTATTTTGTCAGCAAAGAAACCGATGGTGCGATGACAGAAACGCATATGCAATCCCTGAATAAAAAAGCGCGGTTACAAGAGCTGGCGCGCCTGCTTGGTGGCAGTGAAGTCACACGTAATACACTGGCGAATGCGAAAGAACTGCTTGCAGCGTAAACTTTTTTCCTGCTTCACGGTCAGAGTAAACAGCAAAACGCCGTAAGACCGGAAAGCAAAAGGTTTTAAAGTGATGAAAGGTCTATTATCATCGGCATATTACAGATGAGCCACGTACTGCTCGGGCCCGAAAAGGAATCAAATCACTATGCGCTGTAAAACGCTGACTGCTGCAGCAGCAGTACTATTGATGTTGACCGCAGGCTGTTCCACTCTGGAGCGAGTGGTTTACCGTCCTGACATCAACCAGGGGAACTATCTGACCGCTAACGACGTATCCAAAATACGTGTTGGCATGACGCAACAACAAGTTGCGTACGCATTGGGTACACCGCTGATGTCCGATCCATTTGGTACGAATACCTGGTTCTATGTCTTCCGCCAGCAACCAGGTCATGAAGGTGTAACGCAGCAAACGCTGACGCTGACCTTTAACAGTAGCGGTGTGTTGACCAATATTGATAACAAACCTGCGCTGAGTGGTAACTAATAATAAAGTTGCTCTCAAAGACGTTAAAAAAGGTGCTCAATGAGCACCTTTTTTCTGTCTGTTATTTATTCGCTGATTTTTCTGCTCGTTGCCTGCGAAGCTCTTTCGGATCGGCAATGAGAGGGCGATAAATCTCCACCCGATCGCCATCATGCACACTATCGCTTAGTTTTGCCGGACGGCTGTAAATGCCGACTTTGTTTTTAGTTAAATCGATATCGGTACGCAATTCCAGCAAGCCACTGGCGCGAATAGCTTCTTCAACCGTCGCGCCCTCCTGCAGCGTCACGCGCTGCAGGTACTGCTTCTCAGGTAGCGCATAAGCCACCTCAACGGCAATTTTACCTGGCACTGTAAACCTCTTTCGCACGAACCGTAAAAGCCTGGACCATATTAGACGCCAGCTCTTTAAACACGCGACCAAAGGCGAGTTCAATCAACTTATTGGTAAACTCAAAGTCGAGATGAAACTCGATACGACACGCCTCCTGGCTCAGCGGCGTAAACTTCCATCCACCAATCAATTTCTTGAACGGCCCATCCACCAGATTCATAAGAATACTTTGGTTACTGGTCAACTGGTTGCGGGTAGTAAACGTTTTGCTGATCCCAGCCTTAGAGACATCTACCGCCGCAGTCATCTGCCCAGGAGTGGACTCCAGAATCCGACTTCCGGTACAACCCGGCAAAAACTGAGGATAAGACTGAACGTCATTCACTAACTGATACATTTGCTCCGCGCTGTAGGGTACCAGTGCGGTCCGGCTAATCTGAGGCATAACTATTTCCATCAACAAAAATCCAACAAATAATATCATTTATCCTGCTGTAAAAAAAACGCTATCCCGGCGCTGGGTAACATCGGGTTCATGCTAAGATAGAGCCTTGTCCCCCGCAGGATTGATATGGGGTGTTTTCGATTTCAGATTACCGATGATTCACGACGCTTATGACGAAGAAAAAAGCACATAAACCTGGTTCAGCGACCATCGCGCTTAACAAGCGCGCCCGTCACGAATACTTTATCGAAGAAGAGTTCGAAGCGGGACTTGCCCTGCAAGGCTGGGAAGTTAAATCCCTGCGCGCAGAAAAAGCCAATATCAGCGACAGCTATGTCCTTCTGCGTGACGGAGAGGCATTTCTGTTTGGCGCTAACATCACGCCAATGGCCGTGGCCTCCACGCATGTGGTGTGCGATCCTACCCGTACCCGCAAGTTACTTCTCAACCAGCGCGAACTGGACTCATTGTACGGTCGCGTCAATCGAGAAGGCTATACCGTAGTGGCGCTCTCCCTGTACTGGAAAAATGCCTGGTGCAAAGTGAAAATCGGCGTCGCCAAAGGTAAAAAACAGCACGATAAACGTTCAGATATCAAAGAACGCGAATGGCAGGTGGATAAAGCACGTATCATGAAAAACGCCCACCGTTAAACCTGCACTCCAATTATTGACCAGTTCCTCACCGCGCCTCCCTCTCCGGCGGCGCGAATCAACATCTTATTGGCTATCACATCCGACACAAATGTTGCCATCCCATTGCTTAATCGAATAAAAATCAGGCTACATGGGTGCTAAATCTTTAACGATAACGCCATTGAGGCTGGTCATGGCGCTCATAAATCTGGTATACTTACCTTTACACATTGGGGCTGATTCTGGATTCGACGGGATTTGCGAAACCCAAGGTGCATGCCGAGGGGCGGTTGGCCTCGTAAAAAGCCGCAAAAAATAGTCGCAAACGACGAAAACTACGCTTTAGCAGCTTAATAACCTGCTTAGAGCCCTCTCTCCCTAGCCTCCGCTCTTAGGACGGGGATCAAGAGAGGTCAAACCCAAAAGAGATCGCGTGGAAGCCCTGCCTGGGGTTGAAGCGTTAAAACTTAATCAGGCTAGTTTGTTAGTGGCGTGTCCGTCCGCAGCTGGCAAGCGAATGTAAAGACTGACTAAGCATGTAGTACCGAGGATGTAGGAATTTCGGACGCGGGTTCAACTCCCGCCAGCTCCACCACTTTAAGAAGGACTACAACCGGACAGTAGCAATAAATACAGCCACTTACGGACACAAGCCAGACAGTAGTCGGACTGAAAAAAGACAAAAATATACACGTGAAATGCACGTGCACTTCTAAAAACCCCTAGTTATCACCGACTGGGGTTTTTCAATTTGTAACTAAGGGTAACAAAAACACCCCCGTTTTTTTCATCTCACTCACCTTGATACTGTTTATTTGTACAGTTAAAAATAATACTGTATACAAACACAGTATAGAGGGACTTTTATGCGTATTGAGATCTGCATAGCCAAAGAAAAAATGACTAAAATGCCAAACGGTGCTGTGGATGCGTTAAAGGAAGAATTAACCCGACGCATCAGTAAACGTTATGACGATGTAGAGGTGATCGTAAAAGCCACCAGCAACGATGGCCTTTCTGTTACGCGCACCGCCGATAAAGATTCAGCTAAAACTTTTGTTCAGGAGACTCTGAAAGATACCTGGAAGTCTGCTGACGAGTGGTTTGTTCACTAATTAACACGTAAAATCGGTAACGGCTGGAAATCATTCAATACTCGCACTATCGAAAGTTCACCAGCCAACCGCAGCACGTCCTGCATACGTCGTGTCTGCGGTTTTTCTTTTTCGCTTACATTGTGTCTGGTTCTTCCGGCCACTCAATATCAGGTGCAGTTGATGTATCAACACGGTTCAGCAACACCCGATACTTTTTCTAGGCTTCCAGCAATGAGGTTTCTTCCTCCGTTGCAATTTCCAGATCTGCAGCATCCTGAAGTGGGGCGCACCACGCAAACATCACAAAATATTGTCGCTGCGATGAACCTGTACAATAAATAATGAATCACGGTACGTTTCTGTGTATAACGTACTGTAGTTTTCTTTACGATTTATAGCTGTACTGGTGAGCCATGAGTAATCTGAATCCATGCATGGCGTGTGGTGCCGTTGTGCATTTTCTGCGTCTCTTTTACTGGTCCGAAGCCGATGATGCTGAAGCAGTCCTCTCCTCTAGCCTCATCCCTGTATAGCACGCATCAAATAATCTGGGATATCATTTCGTAGTTTTACAATATCAATATCCGAATCGATATGTTTCTGGTAAAACTTGTCCGCAAGCAAGTTTGCTATGGTATCTGATGTACGATTTTTTACATCCCGGCTCATACCATCACAAAGAGCATCCATTTTCTTGCCAAAAGAAGCACTCCCCATTATTACATGATTAATAGAACTTTGTGCTGCCTTAACGTCAAGGGTTAGTTGATTCTCCTGGCTCACAAGAAAAAAGACTCTTTGCCTCTCTTCAGTGGAAATTTTTGCATTTTTTTGAAAACAGTAATTATCAATCTCCTGGTTGATCACCCTTGAGGGATATACTATCCGTTCATCTTTTATCCACTCATCAATATCTTTAGTACTCTGCCTTCTCACCGTTTCCAGTATATTGCCGCTAAATTTGCGAACAGAAAAGCTAATAGTCCGTTCTCCAATTGAACATTTTACGACCTCATCATTCTTCCCTCGGAAAGAGTTCCTGAAGGAGTTCTCTTTATGGCAACTTATACCAAAAGAGCTGAAAGACATACCTGTAGTATTCATCGGCATTATAATTCCTTTTTATAAAAAAGTGTTTACAATATTGCATACTTGCGTTTATTGTAGCCAGAAAAAACATGCATGCAATAATATTCTATTAAAAATTGTATTGTTTTATTCACATATCATGAGCGGTATGTTGATTCTTGTTACCAATATAGTTCACAATATGGATTAAAAAGGATAATAATATGCCAGTCATATTAAATTTTTCTAATGGAAGTGTATTGCCGGAAAATGAGCTGGAGGCTTTACGACATATAGCAAGAAGCAACCAGAATGACACTATTACTATAGGAGGCCGTAATATGAGGCTTCATTATATCCAGTTTATGGATGGTTTTAGTGTTGAGCCTATTCTTGGTGGACTTTGGGACCATCTTGGGGCAAGAGAGGCTCATCATCTCGCAGACCGCCTGACAAGACAACTTAACGGAGGTAACACTTTTCTGCAGGCATACAGCTTATATCTGGAGCAGAGGCAAGCTGCCCCGCTTGTGCAGGAAAGCGTCATAAAAACACTACTAGATCGAATAAATTCGAATGCATTTCCCGTTAGTTTACAAGACTTTTCCTGTACTGAGGAACATCTTAATTGTCCGATAACGCTACATATTCCTGAGACAGGTGTTTTTGTCAGAAATGCTCGAAATTCAGAAATATGTGCATTATATGATCAGGAAGCATTGACTGAACTTATCCTGCGTAACGCTCTCCCCCCCCCCTCAGCCGTGACCCCTTTGCTCCAGAAATGATTATAAGCAAAGACAAGTGTCATTTTAATATAACAAAACAATGTTTTTACGCATTACCCATATACCCACTTCAACAAAACAGTATTTAAAAATAAAAGCACAATATAAGAAGCATATTTTCAATAAGTTAATCACCATATAACAAACATATAGCGAGGAGACTATTTATGCCCAAAATATCATCAGTTGTATCATCATGTTACCATCTGTTCAGTGAACATCAACAACTTTCAAATGAAACAACAATGACGAACCCCGTCTCCAGAAGAATTGTTCATAAAGAATATGGTATATCTTTAAAATCCGTTCCTGTATGGTTGGCTACAGCTAAAACTCCCCTTGCTCTACTCAATGGCAGACATACAAGAAGTCACTCATTTATTATTGCAGGGACCCCAGGAATGGGAAGCAGGAGCGGAGCCCAATACTATGCCATAAACAGTGATGATAAACGCTCCCGAATAGACATTGACTCTTTGTTTTTAAAAAAGTTAAATAATGTGCGAAATCAAAATAAATTTCCAAACGATGTAAAAGAAACGGTTATAAAACTACAAGGGCAAAAATTCACATGCATTGAAGATTTTTATAAAAAGTATAATGAAACCAGGTTAAAGGCCAATACCAATATCCAACAAGAACAAATTGCAGATGAAGTAAAATCACTTACATATTTGATTCCTTCAGAAAAAAAAGAGATGTGGATATATAAAAACAATGGAAAAGATAATGCAAAACCAAACTTAGGAGAGCGAGACGTAAGAATGTTCGAAAATATTAGTTCTGATGATACAGATAAGATAACAGGAAGGAAATTTTCAGAGTTAGGTGAGTATCTTTATTCAGGAAATGTAATAAAACTCAGTCAGTTATCAATTCGTTACTTACCCAATATCAGCTCAATCTCATTAATAGAGACAAAACAGAGTTTGTTGCTACATCGATTGTATTCAGATGAAGTACTTCAGAGAAATGGAACGCTTATCCCGACACCACTACATGAAGAAAAATCAATTCCAGCTGACAATATAAAAACAATGCTCAACAACATACCGACTTACAAAATGTTACCGCCATTCACAGAAACACAAGGTAATTGTTCTTCTGGCGCAGCCACGTTTTTACGCAAATCAGGCGCCGAAGAAAAAGATATTCTTGCATGTAGCCCCCGAAATTATGGGCTGCATCATAACATAAAAACATGGGACCCCTTGGTTAGAAATTAAGGATCCAAATATTATATATTTCATATAAAGCAAGAAAAAAAATATTGTCTGAATAATTGTTCAGACAATATATCCTTACATGGCACTATTATAATAAACTATTAATATAAAAACACACCAACAAAAAAAAATTAAGCATCACTTGCAACAAAGGATTCTTTTTTTGAATCAAAGTGACATTCGTCTTTTCTCATAATCATTGATTCTGTTATAGGTTCTCGACTCAGAGGATGAGCTCCACCAGTTTCAACAAGTTGTACTAACGCATCCTTATCATATAGAGAGCATATCTCAGCACCTTGTGAGTTTCTCATGAACACTCCATTCTCAGGTTTGTCCAGCGTTATCGGGCATGTCAAAAATGACTCCGGGCAAGAAAAGTGATTAGAATCCGTTCCAAATACACAAGAATTTATTTTTTCCATTAATATTTTATTACTTGTTTTATTTTCTCTGTGTTCTGCCATGACACTCTGAAAATAGTTATTAACACTCCTTAAAAAATCGACACCTCCATTTAATTGCCTTTCCAGAGCCACAGCCCTTCTCTCCATTCGATTCTCACGCCCCAATAGCCTATCCAGTAGATTTGCCCCTATATTTCCAGACACCTGTTATTAAATATTCATTCCAAACACAGGGAGTCATAACAAACATCCACCGGACATGACAACAAAAACCGGAGCCGGACTCCGGTTTTTGTGAAGCTGTCGACTATTTCATCCCGCCAATATTTTCCCACGTCCCGTCAGCACGCAGAATTTGCAGCGGTCTTACCACGCACTGTATCTGCTTTTTATCCGCATCCAGTATCA
>ERZ1034710.139-NODE-139-length-29858-cov-6.802470_pt1 | contig 29858 bp, 17 predicted proteins | sample MGYA00520597_ERZ1034710 | MGnify/ENA primary metagenome ERZ1034710 (study PRJEB33766, sample SAMN09781714) | gut metagenome | biome: gut microbiome | host: Homo sapiens | place: Madagascar | study: EMG produced TPA metagenomics assembly of the PRJNA485056 data set... | reverse complement strand
ACAATGGATAGAAAACAACTTGTAGACAACATCTTCAGAAAGAAATCCTTTCTCTGCGTCGGACTCGACACGGATTTGAAGAAAATCCCAAACCACCTCCTCAACGACCCCGACCCCATCTTCGCCTTCAACAAGGCAATCATTGACGCAACAGCGCCCCATTGCGTTGCCTATAAACCCAACTTGGCCTTCTACGAGTGCTACGGCATGATGGGATGGAAAGCTCTGGAAAAAACAATCGAATACATCAGAACCAACCACCCCGACCAATTCATCATCGCTGACGCCAAGCGCGGCGACATCGGAAACACCTCAGCCATGTATGCCAGATGCTTTTTCGAAGAAATGGACGTCGACGCGCTGACGGTGGCCCCATACATGGGCAGCGACAGCGTTGTCCCCTTCTTGAAATACCCAGGAAAATGGGTGATCCTACTTGCCCTGACAAGCAATGCCGGTTCCCACGATTTCCAGTTGCTACGTGAAGAAGGCGGCAAGCGCCTGTTTGAGAAAGTGTTGGAAACATCGCAGGAATGGGGCAGCAACGAGCAGATGATGTATGTGGTTGGCGCAACGCAAAGCGAACGCTTTGCAGACATACGTAAAATAGTCCCCAACCACTTCCTCCTCGTACCGGGCGTTGGCGCACAAGGCGGTTCGCTGCAAGATGTTTGCAAATACGGCATGACGAAGGAGTGCGAACTGCTCGTCAATTCCTCACGCGGCATCATCTATGCAGACCACACAGAAAACTTCGCTGCTGCCGCCGGAGCCGCCGCAAAGGAATTGCAGGCTGCGATGGCAGTGGAGCTAAACAAGGTGCAGGGGAAATAAGATAAAAAGACGAGAAACAGACAATCCCCTCTGCATAAACAATACGACCATTAATTGGTTACATGGCAAACGCCTTGGAAACATACAAATCGCCTTGCAAGGAAAATTAATGTTTGCCGGTACAGGGGGCGCTCCAACAAGATTAAACAAATATATAAGGGAAAAGCTGCGATGCGCCGCGTCACAGCTTTTTCTGTTTTGTGGTTGCTCTAAGATTATCGCCCCTCATCAAGCCCCTCCCCCTAAAATGTTTATTATAAACATCAACAATATTATCAGTTTTTTGTGTAAGTTTGCAAAATGAAGCAGTTGCCCCTCGTGGAAACTGGCGTGGGGGATGAAGAGGACATCCCCCACAAAACGTTTTATCACGCAAGTCCATCCCGATGGGACACTTCCACATCCCTGACTTACATCGGACATGTGGAAACGGGCTTCAAATCACAAACCACACATTTACAAAAGACACTTTCTTCCAAATAGACATGACAGAAATAGAATTCAAAATAGAATATGCCACGCAGTGGGGGGAGATTCTCTGCCTATGCCACAAAACTGCAGGGAGCACTCTACAACAGACGATTATGCACACCAGCAACGGACAGATTTGGGAGTGCAGCATCGAGGTCGCCCCGTTTGCCTTGGTGGAATACCACTACACGGTGGCACGGCAAGAGGATATGAAAACGGTACGCACCATGAGGCAGGGGATTTTCAAACTACTGACGGGCAGAGAGAAGCGCATCGTCGCCCACGATCATTGGGCCGCTAACGACATTAACGATGTGTTTCTCCACACGGCTTTTTCAAAATGCGTGTTCAAGGCTGGAGGGGGGAACAAACGACAATGGTCCTCTAATGGGGCAAACACGCTCTGCCTACACACGACACCCCCACCGGCAGGTTGCTGGTGGGGGATTGTCGGTAGCAGCAAGACGCTGGGAGAATGGCAGGAAGGCGGCGCAAAGCGTCTCACTCAAACTGGGCCTTATGAGTTCTGCACCATGCTGGAGGAGAAAGACGCCATTCGCGGACTGGAGTATAAATATGTGCTTGTCAACGACGATTCGTCGAAACCCTACGTATGGGAAACAGGAGAGAACAGGGTTTTGCCGCCTCTAAAGGAAGGGGGAAGAATGGTTGTTAACGACGGCGGCGTGCGCATCGCCTGCACCCCCTGGCGCGGGGCTGGTGTCGTGATTCCCGTTTTCTCGCTCAGAAGCGATGGCAGCCAGGGTATCGGCGACTTCGGCGACCTGAGGCAGTTTGTCTCATGGTCTGCCAGCGTGGGATTTAAATGCGTTCAGATTCTCCCCATCAACGACACGACATCATCTGGAACTTGGCACGACTCATATCCCTACAACGGCATCTCTGTCTTTGCGCTTCACCCCGTCTATCTCGACCTGAGGGAATGGAAGGACTGGAGCGGTTTTGCACCCTACAAGGAACAGGCTAAAGGAATTAACAGACTTCCGAAAGCTGACTATGAAGCGGCCTTCGCGCTAAAGATGGATTTTCTCTCAGCGCTTTATCTGGCCTTCGGGGAGAAAATCATGGAGACAAGCGCGTTTCATGCGTTTTTCGACACCAACGAGAAATGGCTCATCCCCTACGCCTGCTATTGCCGTGAGAAGGCGCAAGCGATTGGACTTGCAGGGGCTGACGACCTGGCGTTTTTTTACTTCACGCAATTCTTGCTCCACAGGCAGATGATGGCAGCGCACGACACGGCGCGACAGTGTGGCGTGATTCTGAAGGGCGACATTCCCATCGGGGTATGCGCTGACAGCGTGCCTGCCACCGTTGATTGCCAGCTGTTTCACTTTGACGGTAGTGCGGGAGCGCCGCCCGATGATTTCGCCCGCGAAGGTCAAAACTGGGGCTTCCCAACTTATAACTGGGAAAACATGGGGAAGGATGGTTACAGATGGTGGAAGAAGCGTTTGAGGAGCATGGGGCAATTTTTCGACGCCTACCGCATTGACCATGTACTGGGCTTCTTCCGTATATGGGAAATTCCTTCATGCCAGGTGCAGGGGCTGATGGGGCATTTCCGTCCGGCTCTGCCTCTCAGCGAGAAGGAAATCCATGGATGGGGCTTCCATGCTGACATCGAACGCTACTGCCGTCCCTTTGTGACAAAAGCAGAAAGAGAAAGGCTGAAGGAGCAGTTTCCGCATGCCGATCTCGACAATTTCTTGATACAGGCGGCCGACGATTCTTTCGAACTGCGTGAGCACGTTGACACTCAGCGAAAAATTGCGGGTCTTGACTGTGACGAAAAGTTAAAGAAAGCATTGATGGAGATTGCGGCAGAGGTGCTCTTTATCAAGGATCCTGACGGAGGGGGCTATTACCCGCGCATCATGGGGCATGAAACGCGTGCGTTCCAGACGCTTGACAACCATTGCCGACAGGCGTTCAACAGCCTCTATGAGGATTTTTTCTACCGGCGCCACAACCAATTTTGGGCGCAAAAGGCGCTCGAGAAAATGGAGAAAATCATGGTGCCGAGCGGCGACGAAATCATGGATTCCATGCTGCCATGCGCGGAAGACCTCGGAATGGTGCCTAGCTCTGTGAAGGGCGTGCTGGAACGGCTGCAGATATTGTCGCTGGAAATACAACGCATGCCCAAGAAATTCGGCGTGCGATTTGACAACTTGAAGGAGAACCCTTACCTCTCTGTAAGCACCATTGCCACCCACGACATGCCGCCCTTCCGACTGTGGTGGCACGAGAACAGAGAAGAGGCGCAGCTTTTCTACCACGAGGTGCTCAAGCGCGAAGGAGATGCCCCTGAGGATGCCACACCGGAAATCTGCGAACAGGTTGTCAGCGAACACTTGAAATGCCCCTCTATGCTGTGTGCCAACAGCCTGCAAGACTACATGGCGATTGACGGCGACTTGCGCAACCCATATTATGAAGAGGAACAAATTAATGTGCCCTCTAATCCCAACCAATACTGGAATTATCGTATGCATCTGACCATTGAGCAACTGGCTGGGGCTTCCTCTTTCAACGAAAAACTGCGTATGCTCATCAAAAGCAGTGGACGCTGACGCCACACGCACGCGCCGTGTGTGCCGTAAAAATACGGCAACCCTGGAATGTTATTTTGAAGTGCAGCCGCTAGATGATTTCTCGTTCAGCGGCGAAAATCATAAAAACATATAAAAGGCTTTCGTTTTGTGCGGACACGAAGACGGGACTACTATGTTTTTAATATATTTGCATGATGAAGTTGTCTGAACTTTTATGAAATTCAAGAGTTGCCTTTATTTTCGAGGCGTTTGGGGGCCTTGAAGAAGGAATGTAGCGGGCTACGTGACTGATGAAGGGTTAAAAAAACGCCCCCAAAAAAGTGAAGCTTGAATTTAGAAGAGATGAAACTCCAATTCAAATCTTCGTCAGAAAAATTTGGACGACTTCAATATTTCAAACGCAACAAAGAAAAATACAATGAAAAAGATTTTATCTCTTCTGCTGGTGTTCATGACCAGCATGATCTCAGCCCATGCCCAATTTGAAAGGGGTGTGAAATACGTTGGCGCTTCAGCCTCTGGATTGGGATTTTCATACAGTTCGAACGAGAAATTCCGCCTCGGACTTGACGCGCATGCGGGCTATTTTGTGGCCGACTGCCTCATGCTGAATGCAACGGCAGGCTACGAACACAAGCGCAATCTTGACGATGTGCGCATTGGTGCTGGCGCACGCTACTATTTCGACCAGTGCGGCATCTATCTCGGCGCTGGAGCTGAATACAACCATTTCACCAAGAAAAACAACGACTTGATGATACCGCTCAGTGTTGGATACGCTTTTTTCCTCAACCAGTTTATCACGCTGGAACCTTCCTTGTATTACAAGATGAGCCTGCACGACTTCGGAGGAAACTCCACGTTTGGTGCAAGCATCGGCTTGGGTGTCTATTTCTAAAAGACGACATGAAAGATGCTGGCGAAACGAAAATCATTACGACGGCAGCATCTACTAAATTACGTAAACAGGATTGTTAATAAAGCGCTACATATACACAAATCAAAACATGTCAAGAACTGAAATATCCACCCTCGGCGAATTTGGCCTTATTGAACATCTCACGAGAGGGCTGGCTTCCTCTAACGCTTCAACAAAGAAGGGCGTTGGCGACGACTGCGCCGTGCTCGACTATTCGAACGGCGGCAGCAAGTTGCGCACACTCATCACGAGCGACATGCTCATGGAAGGCATCCATTTTGACCTGGTATACACCCCGCTCAAGCATCTGGGATATAAAGCCGCCATGGTTAATCTCTCCGACGTTTATGCTATGAACGGCACGCCCCGACAAATGACGGTCAATCTGGCCATTTCACGTCGGTTCTCCATCGAAGATATCGACGACCTGTATGCCGGCATACGCATGGCCTGCAAGAAACACAATGTAGACATCGTCGGTGGCGACACAACATCATCATTGACGGGCTTGGCCATCAGCATCACCTGCATCGGAGAAGTGCAAGAGGACGACATCATATACAGAAACGGAGCGCACGACACTGACCTCATCTGCGTGAGCGGAAATCTAGGCGCCGCTTATATGGGACTGCAACTGATGGAGCGCGAGAAAGCCGTGTTTGAATCGCAGGTTGCAAAAAACAAAGAAGCTGCGATTCAACCTGATTTCAGCGGACGCGAATATCTCCTGGAAAGGTTGCTCAAGCCGGAAGCACGACGCGACATTGTTGAGAATATGCGCAATCAAGGCATACACCCGACAGCCATGATGGACATCAGCGACGGACTCTCATCGGAACTGAGACACATCTGCAAACAGTCGGGCACGGGGTGCAGAATATATGAAGAACGAATTCCTGTTGACTATCAAACGGCCGTCACTGCCGAAGAATTCAACATGAACGTAACGACATGTGCGTTAAACGGAGGGGACGATTACGAGCTGCTCTTCACCGTGCCTTTGACCGAACACGAGCTGGTTGAATCCATGGACGACGTTAAAGTCATCGGATACGTCACCAAGGCGGAATTGGGATGCGCACTCGTTTCACGTGACGGACAAGAATTCGAACTGAAGGCACAGGGATGGAATCCGCTCAAGGAAGACAAATAACCAGGCAACCCAACAAGATTGGAAACACCCCACGTCTGCGATTTCACCGTGACGCGAAGGAACATCGAATAAAATCCTTGTGAAGTACAACAAAAATAGGTAACTTTGCAGTCAAACTTGTATCCCAGAAGAAATCTGAGAACCGAAAATCAACCCCAAAAAGATAATCAGAAATTAACACATGATAGAGAAAATCAATGATTTGCTTGCCGAAGTCGGTACTTTGACAGCGAACGATGAAAAGGAATTAGAAGCATTACGCATCAAATACCTCAGCAAAAAGGGCGTAATGAACGAGTTGATGACCGCCTTCCGCGATGTACCAGGCGACCAGAAACGCGAATTGGGACAGAAGCTCAACACGCTGAAAAATGCCTTACAGGACAAAATCAACGGATTGAGACTCGCATTGTCCACTAAAGACAACAACCACGATGACCTTGACCTGACACGCACGCCCTACCCCATAAAGGTGGGGACACGCCATCCGCTATCAATCGTGAAAAGCGAAATCATTGACATCTTCTCCCGCTTGGGATTTTCTCTTGCAGACGGACCAGAAATCGAAGATGACTGGCACGTGTTTTCTTCCATGAACTTCCCTGAAGATCATCCGGCACGCGACATGCAGGACACTTTCTTCGTTGAACAGCACCCCGACATTGTCCTCCGCACCCACACCAGTTCTATCCAGAGCCGTGTCATGGAAACAACCGAACCGCCCATCCGTGTGATTTGTCCGGGACGCGTTTACAGAAACGAAGCCATCTCGGCACGCGCCCATTGCTTCTTCCATCAGATTGAAGGTCTGTATATAGACAAGGACGTCTCGTTTACCGACCTGAAGCAAGTGTTGCTCACCTTCGCACGCGAAATGTTTGGAGCAGAAACGAAAATCCGTCTTCGCCCCTCTTACTTCCCGTTTACAGAGCCAAGCGCAGAAATGGACATTTCCTGCAATATCTGCGGCGGGAAGGGCTGCGCATTCTGTAAGCAAACAGGATGGGTGGAAATTCTCGGTTGCGGCATGGTGGACCCCAATGTGCTTGAAGCCAATGGCATTGACAGCAAGAAATACAAGGGATATGCTTTCGGCATGGGCGTTGAGCGCATCACAAACCTGAAATATCAGGTCAAGGATTTACGATTGTTCTCTGAAAACGACATCCGCTTCCTGGATGAATTCATGGCAGCAAACTAAAATCGCATATTAGGAAACTGGACAGAAGCAAGCGTGCATTGACAAAAGGTATGCAAATGCGCAAAAAAGATATTGCAGCCTGCATTATGAAAATTAGAGAAGATGCTCCTTCGTATCTATATATACCCTATCAGTTAATTGCACGTAACATAAGCCGTTCCCACGAAATTTTCAAATAAACATAGCACCTTCGTTTTAGCCTGCCAAGCGGGGTAAACGGAGGTGTTTTCAATTTCTGGCATAGGCCACAGACAGACCACCACTATGGAGAAATTCAATCTACATGTGCTTGGATGCGGCAGCGCACAACCCACCTTGCGCCACCACCAGACATCGCAGGTGCTCAATATTCATGAAAAGCTTTTCATGATTGATTGCGGCGAGGGCACACAACAACAACTGAGAACCACACATCTGAGTTTCTCACGTCTGAACCATATTTTCATTTCGCATCTTCACGGCGACCATTGTTTCGGGCTCATCGGCTTGATTTCCACTTTTTCGCTACTCGGACGCACAAAAAGTCTGCACGTGTATGCCCCTTCTGAATTGGAAGAACTTATGAGGCCGCAATTGCAGTTTTTCTGTAATGGCATCATGGCATTCGACGTCGTGTTCCATCCCTTCAGCACAAAGAAAGGGGCCGTTATCTATGAAGATAGGACCATATCGGTGGAAACCATACCGCTACGACACCGGATGCCCTGCTGCGGATTTATCTTCCGCGAGAAACCAGCACTGCCCCACATCAAGCGCGACATGATCGACTACCTGGGCATCCCCCACTTCGAAATCAATCGGATCAAACTGGGAGGTGATTGGACGAAAGCAGATGGTACCGTCGTTCCCCACCACATGCTGGTTACTCCTCCACGCGCCGCGCGAAGTTATGCCTACCTCTCAGACACGGCCTTCCTGCCGGAACGTGCTCCCTTGATTAAAAACGTATCGGTGCTGTTTCATGAAGCCACTTTCGCCACGTCTGCCGCCGCCCGCGCCACCCAAACAATGCACTCCACAGCAGCACAGGCAGCACAGATGGCAAAACTGGCCAACTGCGGTAAACTTGTTATTGGGCATTTCTCGTCGCGCTACGAGAATGAGGACATCCTGCTGGAGGAAAGTCGCGAGATTTTTCCCAACACAATGCTTGCCTACGAGGGAATGCAACTTGAAATCGGCAACGAACAATAGGCACAACCGACAACATTTGAAACAAATAGTTCGTCATTTCCAACGATTTTCGTAACTTTGCGACAAATAAATAAAAGCAAATATGGCTAAAGAACTCAAAAATCTTACAAAAAGAAGCATAGACTATTCTAAATGGTATAACGAATTGGTTGTCAAGGCCGATTTGGCAGAACAGGCAGACGTTCGCGGCTGCATGGTGATCAAACCTTATGGTTATGCGATTTGGGAAACTATCCAGCAGGAATTAGACAAGCGATTCAAATCAACAGGCGTTCAAAACGTATATTTCCCTCTCCTCATCCCCAAAAGTTTTCTTTCCAAAGAAGCAGAACATGTGGAAGGATTTGCAAAAGAATGCGCCGTTGTCACCCACTATCGTTTGAAGGCCAATCCGGAAGGTGACGGCGTGGTGGTTGATCCGGCAGCAAAACTGGAAGAAGAACTGATTATTCGCCCGACGTCAGAAACCACCATTTGGAACACTTATCGCAAATGGATTCACTCATGGAGAGACCTCCCCTTGTTGTGCAACCAATGGTGTAACGTGATGCGTTGGGAAATGCGCACCCGTTTATTCTTGCGCACCAGCGAATTTTTGTGGCAGGAAGGACATACGGCACACGCCACTAAAGAAGAGGCTGAGGCACGTGCAAAACAGATGCTTGACGTTTACGCCGATTTTGCAAAAGACATTTTAGCCATTCCAGTAGTTCGCGGCGTCAAGAGCGCAACAGAGCGTTTTGCAGGCGCACTTGACACATACACAATTGAAGCCATGATGCAGGATGGCAAAGCGCTCCAAAGCGGAACAAGCCACTTCCTCGGTCAGAACTTCGGCCGCGCTTTCAACGTGCAGTTTGTTGACAAAAACAACAAGATGGACTATGCCTGGGCCACCAGCTGGGGCGTCAGCACCCGTTTGATGGGCGCGTTGATTATGACACACTCAGACGACAACGGTTTGGTACTTCCTCCACACGTCGCTCCAATACAGGTGGTCATTGTGCCCATTTATAAGGGAGAAGACGAATTGCAGGCACTTGATGAAAAACTGGGCGGTCTGAGAGACCGTTTGCAGGCGATGGACATTCGTGTGAAATACGATAATGCAGACAACAAGCGCCCCGGATTTAAATTTGCCGACTACGAATTGAAGGGTGTTCCTGTCAGAGTCGTCATGGGAGGTAGAGACCTGGAAAACGGCACCGTTGAAATCATGCGTCGCGACACGCTCGAAAAGGAAACCGTTTCTTTTGAAGGCATTGAAGACCACATAAAGAATCTGCTTGAGGAAATGCAACAAAACATCTTTAAGAAGGCTGAGACATTCCTCAAAGACAATATCTTCCCTTGCGACAATTACGAAGAGTTTAAGGAGAAAGTCAAAAACGGCGGTTTCTATCTCTGTCCTTGGGATGGCACGCCTGAAACTGAAGCACAGATCAAGGCCGACACGCAAGCAACCATCCGCTGCGTGCCTTACGGATTCAGCCAGGAAAATCTGGGAAATGACATGGTCAGTGGAAAACCTGCCACATGCCGCGTCATTGTGGCCCGCAGCTATTAATCAATAAGAAGGCAGGTGGGCAGAATTTTTTTGAAAAGAGTTCCGACACTTGCCTGCTCATTTAATGAAGAAGCTACCTCCTTTAAAAAAAAGGTGGCGGCTAGCCTCCAATTTATCATCATCCTTATATGATTTCTGTTGAATCATTAAAAGTTGAATTTGGCACACGTCCTCTCTTTGAGGACGTGTCTTTTGTAATAAACAAGAAAGACCGCATCGCGCTTGTCGGGAAAAACGGAGCAGGCAAATCAACACTTTTAAAAATCCTCGCCGCACAGCAGCAACCCACCTCAGGGAGCGTTTCTGTGCAGAACGACATCAGCATTGGCTATCTGCCTCAGGTCATGGTGCTTTCAGACAACCACACGGTCATTGAGGAAACGGAAAAAGCCTTTAGCCACATTCAGGAGCTGAAAGAAAAAGTTGACACACTAAACGAAGAATTGCTCAACCGTACGGACTACGAAAGCGAAAGCTACATGGAATTGGTTGAACGGTTCACCCACGAAAACGAGCGTTTCCAAATCATCGGCGGCATGAACTATCGCGCGGAAATGGAGCGTACACTTCAAGGGCTCGGATTTGCAACGAGCGACTTCAACCGCCCGACAAAAGAATTTTCGGGAGGATGGCGCATGCGCATTGAGCTGGCCAAACTCTTGCTTCAACGCCCCGACGTGCTTTTGCTCGACGAACCAACCAACCATTTGGACATAGAAAGCATCCGTTGGCTGGAATCGTTCTTAGCCCGCTGCGGCAGCGCAGTGGTATTGGTCAGCCACGACCGCGCATTCATCAACAACGTCACCAACCGCACATTGGAAATTTCCTGCGGCCGAATCACCGACTATAAGGTGAAATATGATGAATATGTCAAACTGCGTGCTGAGAGAAGAGAGCAACAACTCCGTGCCTACGAAAACCAGCAAAAGGAAATTGCAGACATCAAGGACTTTATAGAACGGTTCAGATACAAACCGACGAAGGCAACACAAGTTCAGAGCAGAATCAAACAACTTGAAAGAATCGTGCCGATAGAGGTTGATGAGGTCGACAATTCCTCGCTCCATCTCAAATTTCCGCCATGCTCAAGAAGCGGCGACTATCCCGTGATTTGCGACGGTGTCCGAAAAGACTATGGCGACCATTGCGTCTTCCACGATGTTGACCTCACCATCAAGCGCGGTGAGAAAGTGGCATTTGTTGGAAAAAACGGCGAAGGAAAGTCAACGTTGGTGAAATGTATTATGGGAGAAATCCCCTTCACGGGAAATCTCAAAATCGGCCATAATGTTGAGATTGGCTACTATGCCCAAAACCAAGCCCAGTTGCTCGACGAGGAAATAACCGTGTTCGACACCATTGACCGCGTCGCGAAGGGCGACATCCGCCTCAAAATCAAAAACATCCTCGGCGCTTTCATGTTCGGCGGAGAAGCGTCTGAAAAGAAAGTGAAGGTGCTTTCAGGTGGCGAACGGAGCCGTCTGGCAATGATCAAACTGCTCTTGGAACCTGTCAACCTGCTCATCCTCGACGAACCGACAAACCATTTGGACATGCGCACGAAAGATGTGCTCAAAGAGGCCATCCTGGCCTTCGATGGTACAGTGATTCTCGTCAGCCATGACCGCGACTTTCTGGATGGCCTCGTTTCAAAGGTCTATGAATTTGGAGGCGGCCACGTCAGAGAGCATATCGGAGGCATCTACGATTTCCTTGAGAAAAAACAGATTGAAAACATCGATGACATCCAGCTAACGGCTTCTTCCCAGAAGAAAAATACGCCAGAGACTGAAACGGCGCAAGTGTCTGACAACAAACTTTCATACGAAGCAAGAAAAGAGAAGGCCAAGTTGCTGAGAAAGGCAGAAAAATCCGTCGAGGAAAAGGAAAAACAGGTTCTGGAACTCGAGCAGGAAATCAAGGAAATTGAAGCGATGTTGTCCACACCGGAAGGAGCGCAAGATGCCAAACTCTTCGCTCGGTATGACGAAGTGAAGAAGCAGCTCAAGCAAGCCGAAAACGAATGGGAAGCAGCTATGGAAGAGGTTGAGACCCTCAATCAGTAATTGGAATCTAAAAGCAAGTGGTCAATATGATTTTTATCGATGCTGACCACCCATCTAAAAAGCAGAATAACAATATGACTTTAAAAACAATGCTACTGCAAATCCTGGCCTTCAGCGCCGCAACGGGTTTTGCACAGACAACAGCACAAACAGGCATTGACAAGGCCAATATGGACCTCAGCGTCAAACCAGGAAACGACTTTTATCAGTATGCCGCTGGCGGCTGGATTAAAAGACATCCGCTCACCCCGGAATTTTCACGCTATTCCCAGTTTGACGAGCTCCAGGAAAACAACCAGAAGCAGCTGCGCGAAATGATAGAGCAGTTCGCAAACAACACCTATCCCCAAGGCTCTCTCCAGCAGAAAATCGGTAGCCTCTATCGCCTTTCCATGGACAGCGTCAGAAGAAACAGAGAGGGCTATACGCCCATCAAGGGAAAACTGGCAGAGATTGAAAAAATTGCCGCCCGTAAATCAGTGCAATACCACGCCGCACGCCTTTCAAGCGAAGGCGTGTCAACATTTTTCGGCTTTGGCTGTGACGCCGACCTCAAAGACTCGCAATGGAACCTCATGCAGGTCAATCAGGGCGGCCTTTCCATGGGAGAACGCGACTACTATCTGAGCGACGAAGAAGCCACGAAAAAAGTACGTGAAGGATATAAGGCCTATGTCAAGAAACTGTTTCTCATGACGGGCTGCGACGAAGCGACAGCCCAAAAGAGAATGGAGGCCGTCCTCAACATCGAAACGCGCATTGCAAAAGCATCATACAGTGCCACAAAATTGCGCGACGTTGAAGGCAACTACCACAAAATGAGCTATCAGCAACTGCTTGCCGACTATCCAGGCATCGACTGGAGCACGCTTTTCCTCCTCAACGGCGTCCCTGCCTTTGAATCCATCTCTGTTAATCAGCCTGAGCCAATCCACGAAGTTGAAAAAATTTTAGCCGAGAGCTCAATTGAAGACTTGAAGGCATATCTGTATTTCAAACTGGTGGATGATGCCACTGGCGCGTTGAGCGACGATTTCCGCAAGGAATCCTTCAACTTCTACGGACACATCATGAGCGGAGCCGAGCAAGATCGTCCGCGTTGGAAGCGTGGCGTTTCCGCTGTCGAGTCTGTCCTGGGCATGGCCGTCGGGAAGATGTATGTTGAAAAATACTTCCCCGAAAGTTCCAAGAAGAGAATGACCGAACTTGTCAGAAACCTTCAAATCGCCCTCGGACAGCGCATCGACCAGCAAAAGTGGATGAGCGAAGCAACAAAGAAGCAGGCCCACGACAAGCTGGATGCGTTCTACGTGAAAATCGGATACCCCGACACATGGATGAGCTACGATGCGCTTGACATCAACGATTCACTCTCATACTATGAGAACCTCACCAAGGCCACCCAGTTTATGAGCCGCTACTACATCGAAAAGCGCGTCAACAAAAAGACCGACAAGACGGAATGGCTCATGACTCCGCAAACCATCAACGCCTACTACAATCCAACGACCAACGAAATCTGCTTCCCTGCCGGCATCCTGCAACCTCCCTTCTTCAATGCCGAAGCAGACGACGCTTGCAACTATGGAGCCATCGGCGTGGTCATCGGACACGAAATGACCCACGGCTTCGACGATCAGGGCAGCCAATTCGACAAGGAAGGCAACCTTCGCAATTGGTGGACCAAAGCCGACGGAGAAAACTTCAAAGCACGCACCAAGGTCATGGCCGATTTCTTCAACAAAATCGAAGTGCTTCCCGGCCTACATGCAAACGGCGAACTCACCCTGGGCGAGAACATCGCAGACCACGGCGGTTTGAACATCGCTTTCCAGGCATTCCAAAACGCCACGAAAGAAAACCCGCTTGGCACAAAAGACGGCTTTACGCCCGAGCAGCGCTTCTTCTTGAGCTACGCCCTGGTTTGGGGTGGAAACATCCGCGAAGCCATGCTCCGTCAGCTCAACAAAATCGACCCACACTCCCCAGGACGCTGGCGTGTCAACGGTGCGTTGCCGCATATCGATGCTTGGTATAAGGCATTCAACATCACGAAGAAAGACGCCTTGTTCATTCCGAAAAACAAGCGCGTCGACATTTGGTAAATAAAACCAACCTGAAGCCATTGCATTGCTGTCCCCCTGCCCCAACGCAGGAACACTGATGCAATGGCTTCTCATTTTGAATACCTACTTACCATTACTAACACCCTAGGCTTCACCTCTGTCAGCCTTCAAACACCCCCATCCACCATGCTCTTTCTCCCACAAAGCATGCCTGCCATCAACATTCTCCGCAAGGAAGGCGCAGACATTGCCACCTTTGACAAAAACGATATCTCTGGATTTCCGCAGGAAACACTGCGAATCCTGTTTCTGAACCTCATGCCGCAGAAAGCAGTGACGGAACTCGACATCGCGCGCGTCATCTGCCGCCACCACCGCCCCGTCGCACTGCTCCCGATGAAAATCGCCAACCAAACCTACAAAACCACTCCGCCGGAACACATGGAAAGGTTTTACACGGATTTCGAATACTTCGAAAACGCCCCAAACCCGCATTTCGATGGTATGATTGTGACAGGCGCACCAGTGGAGCACCTCCCTTTTGAAAATGTCAGATATTGGACGCAGCTATGCCACATCATGAGCTGGGCAGAAGCCCACGTCCGTTCAACGCTGTATATCTGCTGGGGAGCACAAGCAGCCTTACAACATCTGTACGGCATCCCCAAGCACCAACTTCCCGCAAAGAAATTCGGCGTCTTCATCCAGAAAAAACTCGCCAGCGATGCCCCCATATTAAGGCATCTCCCTGAAAACTTCCCCATGCCCAATAGTCGGCACACGGAAGTCCAACGAAAAGACATAGAGCGCCATCCACTGCACATCGTTGCAGAAAGCGAGGAAAGCGGCGTCGGCATCGTCACTTCGGCCGACGGCACACAGCAGATTTTCATTGTAGGTCACCTGGAATACGAGCCAAAAACGCTGCACAATGAATACCAACGCGATCTCTCCAAAGGACTCCCCATCGCTCCCCCACTCCATTATTACCACCACGACAAACCGCAAGAAGGCATCGACTTCTCATGGCAAAAAACGGCCGCCACGTTCTATAGCAATTGGCTTGACATCTGCGGCAAAGAGACCATGCGCGAGCAGTGAAAACTGGAACCACCAGACGATGAACCCCAAAAAACATCGCTGCCGGAAGAACACAAAAACAGATTCCGCCGCATTTTTATTACCGCCGAAACACGAAAATCCTCAATTTTATTCTTAACTTTGCGTAATGAGTAACTGGTAGGAACATTTTGCAGAGCAAACCCCAAGCACTATCAAAATCGCCCCAACCGATTCCTTTTGCCGTCACTCAAGCAGATGGAGAAATCCGTCACAAAGTGCCAGTGCGCCGGAACAAGGCAAAAAAATATTCCAAAAACAAACAGGAAAGGGGCATCTGGCCTCTGACGAGCAATTGCCATCCCGGCACAACAACGCCCGTACTCCCCTTCCCCATGTCATTCAATATCCCCACCAAAACCATGTCTTGCATCTTACATATAGAAACATCAACAGACGTCTGCTCCGTTGCATTAAGTCAGGACGGCGTCTGCCTACATGAAGAAATCAATACCAACGGTCGTCGCCACGCAGAAATCCTCGCGCCCTTCGTTGAAGAAGCCGTGTCTTTTGCCGACAGCCACGCCATACCGCTCGATGCCGTCTCAGTCAGCGCCGGCCCAGGTTCCTATACGGGCCTACGCATCGGCGTCTCAACAGCAAAAGGCCTGTGCTATGGCAGAGACTTGAAACTCATCAGCATCCCCACGCTCAAAGTGCTCTGCACCCCGATTCTGCTCTACAGAGAAGACATCCCCGACAACGCGCTGCTCTGCCCGATGATCGACGCCAGACGCATGGAAGTCTACACCGCGATTTACGACCGTGCCCTCCATGAAGTGGTGCCAACAGATGCCGTCATCGTCAACGAAAACTCCTTCGCCGAAATCCTTGACAAACAACCGGTTTTCTTTTTCGGCAATGGTGCCGACAAATGCCGCGACACGCTCAAGCATCCCAACGCCCATTTCATAGAAGGAATCGTGCCAAAGGCATCAAACATGCTGCCCTTGGCCGAACGCGCCCTGGCGCTGAACGAGACAGAAGACGTTGCCTACTACGAGCCCTTCTATCTGAAGCAATTCGTAGCTGGAAAAAGCAGAAACCTGCTCAACGGATAAAAAACGCCCCAGTTTCTGCACACACCATTTCCCCTCTTTGCCCCTCCCCCGCATCCGCAGGAAATAGCCCCACAAGAGGCCACAGGAGCAAAACCGCAAAACCCCACATCATCAACATGGCATTTGAATACAACACAACAGAAGAAAAACTGCGATTCCCCGCATACGGGCGCATGGTGCAAGAGATGATCGACCGCGCCACGGCCGAAAGCAATCCGCAAAGAAGACAACGGATGGCCGAACACATCATCACGGTCATGGCCGACCTCAACCCGCAGCTGCAGGCATCGCCAAACGCCTACGAAGTCCTGTGGAACCATTTGGCCTTCATCTCAAACTACCAACTCGACATCGAATACCCCGTTAAAATAGAACGGGCAGACAAATCCGCTCCCAAAAAACTCTCCTACCCAGGAAACGCCATACGCTCCCGGCAATACGGACACCTCATTGAAAACACACTCGACAAAATCCAGGAAATGCCCGCCGGCACACCGGGGCGCGAACACCTATTGGCCGACATAGCCATGCGCATGAAGCGTTGCATCACCGAATGGAAAGGCGAAGAAGTCGAAAACGAAAAAGTCTGCCACGACATTGAGCACTACACCAACCAGGCCATCACGTATGAAGAAACGCTCAACGCCCTAAGCAACACCAAGCAAAGCATTTTCGCCCGCCAGCTCCAGCGTTTCGCCCCCCAGCGGAGAAACAGCAGATATTACAATCCCAACAGATAAGTAAGTGGTCAGCATTATTTTCCCAAATGTAAAAATAATGCTATATTATAAAAATAATTTTGACCACCTACTCAAGCCCGCCAACCTGGCCTAAACCCGCCATTCCGCAGCAGGCAGACAGACACACACACCGATTCAGGAAAAAAGTTCAAATTACTTTTTTACCATCATCTAATATTTCAATTTCAAGCAACTAACCTATAACCATAAACCCAAACACATTATGGCTTCATTTATAATAGAAGGCGGCCATCGCATCAGCGGCGAAATCAAACCGCAAGGTGCCAAAAACGAAGCGCTGCAAATCATCTGCGCCACCATCCTCACCCGCGAAGAAGTGCGCGTTGCCAACATACCCGACATCCTCGATGTCAACAACCTCATCCGTCTCCTTGAAGACATGAACGTGAAAACCGTGCGCCACCAGAAAGGCGACATCACCTTCTGCGCCAAAGACATCGACATCAACTATCTCAAGAGCCAGGAATTTCTCGAGCGCTGCTCGCGCCTGCGCGGCAGTGTGCTCCTCCTCGGCCCCCTCGTTGCCCGCTTTGGCCACGCCGTCATCTCCCGCCCAGGCGGCGACAAGATCGGTCGCCGCCGCCTCGACACGCATTTCTACGGGCTCCAGAAACTGGGTGCAGAATTCAAATACGACGAAGCGGCCGGCACCTTCAACATCCTCTCGAAAGGTAGGCTCGAAGGCTGCTACATGCTCCTCGACGAAGCCTCCATCACAGGAACGGCCAACATCATCATGGCCGCCGTGCTGGCACACGGAACAACCACCATCTACAACGCCGCCTGCGAGCCCTACATACAGCAGCTCTGCAAAATGCTCAACAGCATGGGAGCGAAAATCAGCGGCATCGCCTCCAACCTCCTCACCATCGAAGGCGTGGAAGAACTCCGAGGCACCACACACACCATTCTCCCCGACATGATTGAAGTGGGCAGCTTCATCGGCATGGCCGCCATGACGGGCAACGGACTCACCATCAAAGACACCTCCGTCCGCAACCTGGGCATCATCCCCTATTCCTTCACCCGCCTGGGCATCAACCTCGAAGTGAAAGGCGACGACATCCACATTCCGCGCCACGACCACTATCAAATCGACCGCTTCATCGACGGTTCCTTCATGACAGTGGCCGACGCCCCCTGGCCAGGACTCACCCCCGACCTCCTCAGCATACTCCTCGTCGTGGCCACACAGGCACGCGGCTCCGTGCTCTTCCATCAGAAAATGTTTGAAAGCCGCCTCTTCTTCGTCGACAAACTCATCGATATGGGCGCACAAATCATCCTCTGCGACCCACACCGCGCCGTCGTTGTCGGACACAACAACGAAATCAAACTCAGAGGCTGCCGCATGGTGAGCCCCGACATCCGCGCTGGCATCGCGCTACTCATCGCCGCCATGAGCGCAGAAGGAACAAGCCGCATCGACAACGTCGAGCAAATTGACCGCGGATACGAAAACATCGAACAACGCCTCTGCTCATTAGGGGCCAAAATCAGAAGAGAAGAATGATCAGGCAAGACGAAGTCTTCTACATAGGCAAAATCAGCAAATTCAGAGGCATCTGCGGAGAAACCGAACTGCTCTTCACCGACGACGTCTTTGACCGTGGCGAAGCCCCCTACCTCGTCATCGACATGAACGGCATCCTCGTGCCCTTCTTCTGGGAAGAATATCGCTTCAAGAACAACGACACCGCCATCTTCAAATTTGAAGACATCAACGACGAAAAAGCCGCCAAGCGTCTCGTTGGCCACAGCGTGTTCTATCCCAAGAAATTCAACGTCGAAGCAGACACGCCCGATGCCCACCTCAGCTCATGGAAAGCCTTCACGGGATTTGAAGTCTACGACACACGCCACGGCCGCCTCGGCACCGTCGACACCGTTGACGACACCACCGACAACATCCTCATCTACCTCCAAACGCCCGATGGCACCGAACTGGTGTTGCCGCTGCATGAAGATTTCATAGAACACTATTCCCTGACACAGCGAACAATCACCCTCGCCCTGCCAGAAGGACTGGTGTAAACGGGAAGAGCAACAACACACACACCGCAGCCTCCCCCGCCTGGCACACCCACAACGCCCCCACCATCCGAAACACACAATGAAGAAAAAAATAGCAATCCTTGGCTCAACAGGCTCCATCGGCACCCAAGCCCTGAGCGTCATACGCCAACACCCCGACCTCTTCGAAGCCAGCGTCTTGACCGCAGGACGAAACGCCGACCTACTCATCAGTCAAGCCCGCGAATTCCTCCCCGACAGCGTCGTCATCGCCGATGAAAGCAAATACCGCCAAGTCTCCGATGCCCTCGCCGACCTCCCCGTGAAGGTCTATGCCGGAGAGCCCGCCATCGCCGAAATCGTTGAGAGCCAGGAAGTCAATATGGTGTTGACCGCCATGGTCGGCTTTGCAGGCCTCCGCCCAACGGTCCGCGCCATCAAAGCCGGAAAAGCCATCGCCCTGGCCAACAAAGAAACCCTCGTCGTGGCTGGAGCCTACATCACGCGCCTCGCCCTCGAAAAACGCGCCGCCATCCTCCCCGTCGATAGCGAACACTCGGCCATCTTCCAGTGTCTCGTCGGCGAGGACCAGTCGGAAGTGGAAAAACTCCTCCTGACAGCCTCCGGCGGCCCCTTCCGCACCTACACCAAGCGCCAGCTCGAAAACGTCACACCCCGTCAGGCCCTCTGCCACCCCAACTGGGCAATGGGTGCAAAGATAACCATCGACTCCGCAACCCTCATGAACAAAGGCTTCGAAATGATCGAAGCCAAATGGCTCTTCGGCATCGACCCCGAGAAAATAGAAATCGTGGTCCATCCCGAAAGCATCATCCATTCCGCCGTACAATACACCGACGGAGCCGTCAAAGCCCAGCTCGGCGTGGCCGACATGCGCCTCCCCATCCAATACGCCTTCAGCCACCCCCGGCGCCTCCCCCTCAAGTCGGAGCGCCTTGACCTCTTCAGCCTCGGCACCCTCCATTTCGAGAAACCAAACCCCGATGCCTTCCCCTGCCTCCGCCTCGCCTATGAGGCAACAGCCAAGGGCGGCAACATGCCCTGCGTTCTCAACGCCGCCAACGAAGTGGCCAACCTCGCCTTTCGCGAAGGCCGCATCTCCTTCCCCCGCATTGCCGACGTCATCGCCAACACCATGCAAAAAGCCCACTTCATCGCCGCCCCCACGCTCGACGACCTTTTCTCAACCGATGCCCACGCACGGCGCCTCGCCTCCGAAATGCTTTAAGCACGTAGACGCCCCGCCAATCTTAATATTCCAATTTTGAACACCCCCCAGAGGGGAACACACATACCATACACACAAGAAAACCCACCACACAAACACCACGCCAATGGAAATATTCCTCATCAAAGCCCTCCAGCTCATCCTCTGCTTCGCCCTCCTCATCGTGCTCCATGAAGCAGGCCACTTCCTCTTTGCCAAACTCTTTAAAGTTCGCGTAGAGAAATTCTGCCTCTTCTTCGACCCCTGGAAGAGCTGGAAACTCTTCTCGTGGCGCGGCACCGACTACCACATCGGCTGGATACCCCTCGGAGGCTACGTCAAAATCTCCGGCATGATCGACGAATCGATGGACACAGAGCAGATGAAGCAGCCCGTCAAGCCCTGGGAGTTTCGCGCCAAACCCGCCTGGCAGCGACTGCTCATCATGGTCGGAGGCGTCATGGTCAACTTCCTCCTCGCCTTCTTCATCTACGCCATGGTGCTCTTCGCCTGGGGCGACACCTACACCCCCATTGAGCGCATGTCGCAAGGCTTCAAGTTCAACGAGAGCGCCCAGTCGCTCGGCTTCCGCGACGGCGACATCCCCCTGCGTGCCGACGGCCAGCGCTTCACGCGCTTCAGCGCCAACCTCTTCCGCGACCTCTCCCAAGCCCGCAGCGCCACCGTCCTGCGCCAGGGCAAAGAAGCCACAATCGCCCTCCCTGGCAACCTCAACCTCCTCGAGATGCTGCAAGCGCAACCGCCCTTCGCCGCCCCCCTCAGCGCCAGTCTCGTCGACAGCGTCTTCCGCGGTGGCCCCGCCGAGAAAGCAGGCATACGCCGCGGCGACCATCTGCTCGCCATTGGCAGCCACAGCATCACCACGTGGAACGAATACAACTTCCACCTCTCCGACCTCCAGTCGTCCATCGAAGCCAACCGCGCCCTGGGCGACACCGCAAAAGCGCAAGCGCTCAAGCGCGTCACGGTCGTCGTTCAACACCCCAACGCCCCGCGTCCCGACACCCTGAGCCTCACGCTCAACGCCGAAAATCTCATGGGCATATACCCACACAACGCCCTCGCCGACTACCCCACAGTCACGCGCTCCTACACCTTCTTTGAGAGCTTCCCCGCCGGCATCGCCCACGGATGGGACGTCCTTTGCGGATACGTCAGCGACCTCAGATACGTCTTCACGGCCGACGGCGCACAAAGCATCGGCAGCTTCGGCACGATTGGTAGCCTCTTCCCCGGGCAATGGAACTGGATGCAATTTTGGCACCTAACGGCCTTCATCTCCCTCATGCTCGCCTTCGTCAACATCCTCCCCATCCCCGCCCTCGATGGCGGCCACGTGCTCTTCCTCCTCTACGAAGTTGCCACGCGGCGCAAGCCGAGCGAGAAATTCATGGAACGCGCCCAGATGCTGGGCATGATCCTCCTGCTCGCGCTCATGGCCTTCGCCATCTTCAACGATTGCCGGAGATTCATCTTCTGAGGGGAATTAAAATAGAGAACCACAAAAAGCCAGAAAAAGAAACGGCACCCCCGCTTCAAGCCTTCCCCACGTCGTGTTGCAAGGCTTGAAGCGGGGGAGAAAGCCAACCCCGTGCGAACGTTCAAGATGCACACCGCTCGGCGGCAAGCTTTCGTAAGTCCACTGAAGAATCCTCTCTAAAAGTTATCCTGTTTCTCACGGAGCAAAAGGGCATTCTCCCTTTGCTCCGTTTCATTTATTGCGTTCTTCCATACCTTCAAAAATATAACGTATGGGGCCTATAGATCTGAAAATATTGCTCCCCACATCAAATCCTATGCCTTTTGGCGAACACCGTCCCATGTGCGTCCGTATCTGCTCCCAGATGCGTTCGTACCTGCTCCCAGATGCGTTCGTGTCTCGACCCGCGTTCGCTAACAAATAAAGGCATTCATGATTTTTTACAAAGTAGGTGGTTACTTTGTAAGTCCTGATAGCTACACCAAAGTATATAAGCAAGTTCCCTATCGCTCAACTCATGGTTTTTCAGGCCCAAGAACTCCAGCGCACGGTTAAACAGTCTTCGGATGGTAGCAAACAAGCCGCGTTCCTCTGCCGTCATACGTTCAAAGTCCGTGCGCTCTGCAAGCCCTGCAAGATATTCTTCTGTGGCGGTACGGAAATTCCATCCATTTCCGCGACGCAATTCGTTGATAGCGTCTTTCACTTCCTGCGAAGCTGCCGCAAGAACGCTGTCAAGAAAAGCATCCATCACGTTATGGCCAAACTGCTCTCTCAGTCCGTGATGGGCTACGGCTTCATGCAGGATGGTCTGCGTCACGTCCGCTGCGTCTGCATTGTTCGACAATACCACGTGGATTTGTCCCGTTTTGGTATCATACCAACCTTTGGCCGTGGCCTCTTTCCCTTCAAGTCCTTCGGCGCTTTCATGCACGACAACTCTGCCACCAAGGTTGATGTTCTCGGCGGCTTTCTGCGCGGCTTGGCTTTTGGATTCGGAAGAGGTGGCGGTGTGCGTGGTGTCTTCGCCTTGGCGGTATAAGTTATCGTCTACTCCTCCAGCTTCTCGTCCTGCCCTTCTATCTGTATATTCTGCGGATGCGCCCTTATGTAATTCCGTACCCAAATCTCCGAAACTTCCTCTGCTGTCGGTCGGTTGTCGTAGAGCCAAATCGCCAATTGCCCCTGTGCTTTCCTGTCGTCTTTTAGCATCAACATTATTGTAATAATCATTGTTTTGTCTGCTCCGCTCTCCTTCAATAACTGAATGCAGACCTCTTGAATTTCTGATAGTTCCATTGTCAATACCTTTGCTTAGCTTTTCAATTACATTTTCGTTACCTTCAATGGGCAATCCGTAATGAACGGAGAAATCCCCATTCTTTTTGCCCGTGTAAATGTAGTAATTATTATCGGTAAACACGTAATTCATGCCCTTATTTTTTAACCCCTTGTTCGTAGCAATAGCATGAGCAACCTTTGCATACTCGGTTTTGGGTAATCTAATGGATTCTCTCAAAACACCGCTCACTCCAAACTTCCGTGGGTCAACCCCTTCCAGCAAATCCTTCATCACGCGGTCGGCAACCTCTTCGGCGCTTGTATAATGGATGCCCAAGAAATCGGCAACGCCTTTCCAGAACTTACTCAGAGCCTGCTTCACACGGGCAAGCGCACCGACAGCGGCAGCTTTTTCAAACACACTGCCGTTGCTCTGCATAATCTTTTGCTGCTCGGCACGCAATCGCTCCGCTCCCCTGCGACCAGAGAACGTTGCAAGCACTTCGTCGGCAATATCGTCATCGTCCTTAAGTTCTGGGTACAATTTCTGCACCTCAGCCCATACGGATGTACCCTTCATCAATCCGACAATATTCTTCCACTCCGTAGGATTGCCTTCGCGCATGGCGGTGGCCCATAGGTGGGCATACTCATGGATAGGCGTTTCGGCTGTCGCAATTCTTGGATCTATATAGATTTTTCCGCCGACTGTGAAGCCGTAAGCCTCGCCGTTGGATGTGCGGAAGAAGCGGACACCGCTGCCGTGGTAGACGCGATGCTCACGGATATTTTGGTCTTTCGCTATTGCATTTTCAGCATCTTTGCGTATCTTTGCAGCGTCAATGTCAAGGATAGCGTTTTGGACGTGTGTATCAGGGGCAGTTTTACGCTGAGCATTGGTAGCCTTGTCCGACATTTCAGCCCACATGGTAATGGTCTCCATATCATCTGGGCTGTTTTTGTATTCTTTCTCAGCAACTACCACATAACCATTGCTCAGTTCTTTGTAAAATCGAACGGATACACGACCGCTTACATCATCACTACCTCGACGCACATAATCGGGAGCTGTCATAATGTATGGAATAAGTTCCATGTCTGCCTTGGTAAGCGGTATGCTTTTTTTATTTAGCTTTTGTCCACCAACACCATGATTCTTTTGTGCGTGAGCTACACCATTTGCTGTAATGTTGTGACTATCGAAGTCGCGTCCCATAGCTCTACGCACCATGTGTTGTGTTGCTGTAGGTAATTCGATGGTGAAAGATTTGCCGCGCTTATTGTTAGCGAGCCATCCACGAATTACATTTGCGGCTTTAACTAATGACGACAACATCGCATGAGTACGAATATCATCACTTATCTTCGCCTCATCCAGCACCCGTTGTCCCTCCTTTGTATTAAGAACATCAAGCCCGCTCTTTCTCATAAGGTCAGCGATGGCATCACGCAAAGCCACCTCAGCGCTATTGGGCGTAAGAGGTGTGTCAGCCTTTTGATAACGCTCGTCAGCCTTGCGTTGATTGAAACGCTTTGACGGGGGTATCACATTCCCCTTGTCATCGCGCGTAACAAGGTCATCCGACTTACGGTTGTTCTTCACATTCTTATACTTGTAGCCCTTGCCGTTGTCGAAGCCCCACTCACGGCTGTCGTTTCCGTCCCACCAAAGTTCATTCACAGAAACTTCATCTTCAATGATGCGATATTTGCCTTCCAACCGATGTTCGCCGTGCATCTTGGCATAGTCTTTTGATGGTGTCACCCAGTCGCCATTGCGCAATTTTCCTTCTTTTACCGACGTAGGCACAGCGCGATACACTTTCACCTTTACATTCTTCTCGCCACGTCTGACTGCGGCTATTGCCTCTCTTATCGCGTTGACAGACTCTATGGCGGTAGCGTCTGTCTGCATATACTTGCGCGGCTCCTGCCAATACTTTTCGTCAACCAACGAATAACCTAAAGCTATATCTTCAATATTTACATCGGGAGCATTGTCCTCAACATCGGCTCTCCGCTCTGCATCGTTCTCGTAACCAGGATTAGCTGGGGCCACCCAAGCGCCAACGCCTTGATAGTCGCTTGCAGTGTCGCCATACCCTTTGCGGCGTGCAGCCTCGTCAAGCATCTCTCTTGCGGTAGCTTCGTCACCACGCTGCAATGCTTCCATGTATCGCTCGTCAATCGCCGCGTCATCAAGCAACGAAAGTTCATCAAGATGTGCCTGTCGCTTGCGCTCTTCTTCCTCGGCCTTCTTGCGGGCAGCCTCCATCATATTGCGCTCTTCCTCAGCACGGCGTTCATACTCTTGATTCAATTCGTCTACGTTTCCGAATTTCTCATACAATTCTTCCTTTATCGGATTGAAAGCCTTCGCGAACTCAGACAGCTTCATGCCTCTGTGTTCAATGCGCTTAGTTCTACGAATCTCAGTAAACGCTTGGTTAGCCATAACGACATTTCCCAACGCCATGCCCTCCGCATACGCTCTCACGTCATCAGCATTAACGCCATGTTTTTCTGCAAATTCAGAGTAACCCTGCGCCTTCTGCATGCGCACCTTGCCAGACGTAGAAGATGGTGTTGCCCTGTCGTTTTCGTTCTGATTTGGCTTGTTTTCTGCCTTGGTTCTTTCATTTTCCTTCTGATTTGGATTGTCTTCTGCAACACCCTCACCATTCGGTTTTTCCTCCCTTTTAAGCAGACTATAAAACCTATCACTTTCTGAAAAATATTTGCCGCTCTCTTCCTTGGAAATGCCACAACGCTCCAATAGAGTATGGATATAGCCTTCAACGTCCTTTGCCTCCTTCTCTATGCCTCGCAAAGTGTTCACCCTATGTCTTTCGTTAACTTCATCAATACGCATTGGTCTACCCGCTTCCAGTTCTCCATACTTAGAGCCAGCGGAAACAGTTCCGCTATTGCGCTTGTATTTACGACTTAACCAATCCTTATACGCCTCTGCTAATTCGTGAAGTTTGCCTATAAACTTCTGCACAGCCTCTTGAACGGTATTTGAAGTATCAATCACTTCCTTATAAAGGCCGCTATAATAACCGTGCTTCTCCTTTGCAAAACGTTCCTCAACGCTCATGGTTGCAGATTCTGGCCGCTTAAATCCATGTCTCTGCCGTCTGCCTGCATTTGAAGGAGATGAATTCTGTTTCCTCTCGTTGTCTGCAACATCTGCCGCTCCTGCTATCACGTAATGCGCAAACGGTTTGGTCTTCCTGTGACTGCTATCCACCCACTTCTGAAAATCGTCCGTCTTAATTCTGGCCACGACAATTCTGCGCCCATTCTCCCAACCCTTTTCATAGTTGGCAAGATAGGCGCTCCGTGCCTCTTCCATACTGTTGAAGCCAAGCATCACCTTATGTTCGTCAAATGAGCCATCGGGGTTGTACTGGTCAACCACAAACACATATTTGCCGTCCCACTTATCCATATCCTCTGCAAGGAACACGTCTATATGGTCTCCGTCCACGCCCTCCGTGCCACGGATATAGCCATAGGTGTTGTTCATCTTCACGCTCCACTTCTTGCCGTTGGCATCCGTACCGCTGCGCTCGCTTCCCTTTGGGTTTTCGATGGTAACGTCAAACGCGCCAACCTTCACGTGGCCCATTTTGTAGTTACCTGCCTTCTTCTGGGCTTCGGTGGGAGAGGTTTCTACTTCGGCTGACGCGGATTTTACAGCGGCTTGGGTGGAATTTTTTGGCCCGTTTTCTTGGGGGGATGGGGAGGATTCTGTAACTTTGTCTGTGGAAAGATTTTCTGAGGAAGCGACAGCCCTGCTTCCTTTATTAGCACCAGGGGTAATCGTGGTGGTGTTATCAGATAATCTTTCTTTTATTTTCCCCTTTCCGTTTGTACTATCGTACGATGTGAGAATCCAATTCTTTTTTTCGCCATGAATATTTTTACTAATGACGACTCTATATCCATCTTTTTCAAATACGATTTTTGCTTCCCCTTCTTTTACAATGACACCACTCATTATGATGTCATTGATACGTGATACTGCTTCTTCGATATTTTGAAAGTCTGGGTCTTTTACAAGAATATGGTCATTAATGATGTGTTGAAGGCCTTTTTTATCATCGCCCCAAACCAAATCAATATCGCCAAATCCTTCACGATGGAACACGCCAAGCAAATCACCGCTCTTGTGTTTTATCAAGAAGTCAAAAGCGGCTTTCACCTTACCTTTAAATTGGTCATAAATATTTCCGAAGACACCTTTGCCGATAGGCTTGATTTCTTCGTTTTCTTCCCCTGCGTTAGTATCCACCTCAGCTGATGCCGCTTCAATATTGGCTGCAAGTTGCTTATCCGATGCTTTGGAAGCCAACTCCTCAGCCTTCTTCTTTTCCAACTCAGCAATCTCAGCCTTAATCTCCGCTATTTGGTGCTGTATAATCTCGTTATTATTGTCTGCCCTTAGCAATCTCGCAAGTTTCTTTTTAGCTTCATACAACTCACTTGACACAGAGGTGTCACTTCTGACAATAGCTCCCACGGTTGCGGCTTGATAGAGCTTACCATCCTTCAATATTCTTGGCTTTATAATCCTGTAGATGACAGTCTGTCCGTCCTCAAGTTTTTCATACCACGGGTCGACAGGCTCAGCCAATTGTACATCATTAACAATAGTATCATTCACATCAATATCTTCTCTTCCAATGATACCATCATTGTCAATTTCATACCCCTGCTCTTTAAGTTCGGCAAGCACCTTATCCACATAAGCCTGTTCCTCGGGAGTGATAGCGCCCTCTTCGCCGTTCTTGACATTAAGCATTATTCTATATATCAAGCCCAGCTTGTCTTTCGGGCTGCTCGCCTCGTTAAGCATTTTCAGCCTGTTTACGACCTGCTTTCGTCCATTAGGAAGGCCCGCATCCTCTGCTTCTCCACTGCGCCCAGAAGTATCCCCAACTTGTTTACTTGCTTCTGCTCTTCGTTTTCGTTCCGCAATCGCTGCGTCAACGATTGCCTGTTGTCCTTCCAGCCTTGCTTTCTGAAATGATCTAATACGCTATTCTATAATTCCTCCTTAGAGGCCGATTCTTCACCGAACATATTTATCTGTCTGAGCGCGTTCCTGTAAGCGTCCAACCCGAGAAGGCAACAAAATGTTTGTCGCATTTCTTTTTATGCCTCGCGGGAAGATGTTGTCTGGCTGCGGACACAGGCAGATGTTTTATCCGCCCCAGCCCCCCGATGACGAACGAAAGCCAACGATGCCCCTCCTTCCTCTATCTGGCAAAAGGTGTGCGCGTGTGTTCGTTTCTCTCATACCTTATCGTATTCTGAGTTTCTGTCCAACGGCAATGGGGCCGCCGAGAGGTATGCCGTTGTTCTTGTAGATCGTTTCAACGCGCATGCCGTAGCGCTGCGAAATGGCGTGGAGGGAATCGCCGGGACGTACGGTGTGGTACGTGTGTTTCAACACACGGGCAGCTTTTTTCCTTTTCTTTTCCAGAAAGACGACGTCGCCAGGAGAGAGTGCGGCGCGGCGCGGCACTTCGTTGTAACGGCGCAGACGGCGCTCGGATTTGCCGGCCCATTTGCCAATGGAGGCGTAGGTGTCGCCGGGAAGGGCTACGACATAGAAACGCTTGTTGCAACGGTAAACACGGCGCTCAGCGGCGGAGGTGGACACGAGGGCGGAGGGGGCGGCAGACGACGTGTTCGACACGAGGGCGGAGGCGGCATGGCGCGAAAAATGGTCGTAGCGATGGAGGCCGTAGCGCTCTATGAGGCCGATGAGCAGATGGGCGTATCGGGGGTTGGTGGCGTAGCCTGCAGATTTGAGTCCGTGGGCCCAGCCTTTGTAGTCGTCGCGCTCGAGGGCGAAGAGGGAGGCATAGCGGCGACCCCGGGAGAGGAAGAGGGAATGGTCTTCATAGGAGGCAAGAACGTTTGGATAGACTCGGAATTTCTCTCCAACGGCATCGTCGTCTTTCAGCATGACGGGGCCGGTCCACGAGGGGCCTGCCTTGATGCCGAAATGGTTGTTGGCCTTGGCGGCAAGGAGGCTCTTCCCGGCGCCGCTCTCGAGGAGGCCCTGGGAGAGGGTGATGCTGGCGGGGATGCCATATTTGTACATCTGCTGCACGGCGAGGGATTTGTAGCGCTCGATGTAGGCCGTGTAGGGGTCGGTCTGCGCGCGAAGGACGGGGAGGACGGAGAGGAGGAGGCTGAGGGCGAGCAGGCGAAGGGGAATGGAGGGGTTTGTCATGTTTTCGCGGAGGGATTGTTTGGTGGAGAGGGGGAAAGGTGGGGTTTGCAGCTGTGCGTCTCCCCCGCCTCCCCCTGTTCTCTCATCGGAGGGGAGGAAGGGAGGGGGAGGCGTATCAGGTGTTGAGCACACGGTCGCCCAGAACTTGGGCAAATTGTTTTTCGATTTCACACATTTCCTTGTAGCGCTCCATGAGCGAGCGACACTTGGCGGCGTCGGTTTGGTTTTCGGGCTTGGAGAGCTCGAGGAGGATGGTTTTCATTTGGCGCTTGATGAAGGTGTTTTTGAAATCGTGGACCAGACGCGGAACGAGTTCGCCGAGGCGGTCTTCGTCTTTGACGAATCCTTGGCGCTGGCTCTGGCAGAGGACGTATTTGTCGGTGCCCAGCCGCGCTGCGAGGCTGCTGACTTCGGGGTCGGGATGGGCAAGGAAATGGCTGAGGGCGGTTTCGCCAGGCGGCAGGGTGAGGGCGGCTGCTTCCTGGAGCACCTGGCGGAAGAGGGGGGAGCGAAACGTGATGGCGTCGGCAGCGAGGCTGTTGCTGACGTAGCGGGCAACGCTGGCGGGCGCTTCGCTGGGGAGGGGGG
>ERZ1034710.131-NODE-131-length-31650-cov-5.002754_pt1 | contig 31650 bp, 42 predicted proteins | sample MGYA00520597_ERZ1034710 | MGnify/ENA primary metagenome ERZ1034710 (study PRJEB33766, sample SAMN09781714) | gut metagenome | biome: gut microbiome | host: Homo sapiens | place: Madagascar | study: EMG produced TPA metagenomics assembly of the PRJNA485056 data set... | reverse complement strand
ACTTTGTAAAAATAAAAATGAAAACAAATTAGAAGAAGATTATATAGATTTATTACCTATTTTAGATAATCTGTACATTGAACCGAATAAATTTCTTGCACCAATAAAGGAGGTTGAAATTAGTTATGACTGAAGCAAAAAAAAGAACTATAGCAGATGCCGCTGAAATGATTGTGGGCGGATATGCATTTTTACGACAAGGAGAATACATAACCATTGTTAACTTAAACCAAAAAGATGAGCATGCTATGGTAATTACAAAAGATGGAAAAATGCTTGAAAGTAGCATGGATCCTATCGAACAAGTTATAGCTTTAAAAAAATGGAAAGAGAATGCTCAATTTATGGAGGATGAAATTGCCTAAATATTTTCTTGATAAAATTGCAGGATATTATCTTTATTATACAAAGCACTGTGTTATTGAATGTATGCATGCTCATGCTAGCGACAAAAAACTTACCGAAGGGGGCTCAGCAAAATTTTTTGTCTTAGCAGATGGTTCCACAATTATACAAAATAGAGGCATTCTCAATGATAGAGAAATTCTCAAAATTCAAAAGTTTATTAAATTACACTATTTGGAAATGTATGAGATGTGGGCAAAAGACAGTGAAAATGGATTTTTTGGCGAAAAAAAGTAACCACAACAAGCAAAAATAAAAAAACAAACCTGCGAAGCAAAGCTTCGCAGGTTTTTTAGTACATTGAAATGTTCTTAGTATATTTCAAAATTTAATCCACGCTCCCTTACGGGAGCGACAACATCAACCTTATATAACTAATAGATAGATAATAAAAAACGTAATTCTTGGACTCCTGCTTCTCTAAAGACCTGATAAGACAATCAGGACACTCATTCTCGCGATAGAACAGCAATCTCTTCTCATGCTTAAGAGTCTCACCATACACATCGATGGTGATTTCATGACCACAAAAACAGATAACTTTGTACTTCATAAACCCTCACTAAATACGAAACTAAAAATATAACGAATTCCATTCATCTAATGTAAGAAAATTCGTATAATGCTGCTTACATTCGTCTATAAAGCGATTCCAATATTTCTTTATTCTTCTTTCAGCTACAAAATCAAAAAAATAAGCCAAAGGAAACATTACAGGGGAGCCTATATTATCTACTACCTTAAAAGTAAATCTATCTGCAGATATACGTTGTACCATGAAATTTGCTGGATCTACATCAGATACAACAATTTTCTGAGCTAAGAGCATATCACGAAAATTTCTCACGAACTCCAAAGGAGTTACATGAAAAATCTCTCTTACATCAAGACTCTTCTCAAAAACCGATTTCAATTCAAGACTAAGCTGATTATCAAAATCTACAATATACTCGAATACATAACCAGGACCTAAATCAGTTTCTACAGAACCGAAATATTCGGGTAGAAGAGAAAGCTTCTTCTTGCGGATTTCTAAAGCCTTTCTATAAAGCAACTCTCGTTCTATATCTGTATCACGAAAAGTAAAAGTTACCTTAATACAATATCTACTGTCAGACGGATGCTTATAAACAGCCTTATGAGCACCCACAGCGATAAAAAGCTTATCAGATAAACAAATAGTCAAAAGACCTCAACTCCTTCCTTTTCGGAAAATCCACGGTGGAGTAGGATGGGCTTCCTGCCACAAACCACGATTAGAACGCTGCGCATTCAGCATAAACACTGCATATACGGGATCAGAATCATATTGGTAATAATGCCACGCATAACCGCTGCGAATCATCTCGCCATTGATATCTTTACCATTAAGATAGATCTTACCAACATAACGCCCATACTGATCACAAGATGCTACCTTTACCAATACATCTTTATCAGCAATAAGATGCTCAAGATAGATTTTAGACTGTACACCGTATGCCTGCTGCTTTTCAGGAGCATCTATGCCGGCAAGACGAATCTTATATATATGCCAATCACTACGCAGCTTTACAGTATCACCATCTAAAACATCTATAACCTGTCCATGCAAGACCTTCTCCGCAGAGAGTGATGAAAACGGAGAAGATTTGCAAGAGACAAGTAATAAGATAACAAGAAGCAAAGCTAAAAATTTTATAAATCTAGACATGCTTCAGACCTTCGTTAAAACGGAATTTCTTCATCAAAAGGTTCATTAAAAGGAACAGGTTCCTCCTTACCAAAAGTAGAAAAAGAACCAGAAGAAGCGTTAGAAGACTTGGACTCCATATACTCAAAACGTCTACCGATAACCTCCGTTACCCAACGCTTGGAACCGTCCTTTGCATCGTAGCTACGTACCTGAATACGGCCGTCAACAAGAATTTTGCTGCCTTTCTTTAAGCTGTTACCAATAATTTCAGCACTCTTGCCCCAAAAAACGACTGGAATAAAATCAGCCTCATGCTTATCATCCTTACGGATACGGTCAACAGCCAAAATAAATTGAGTTACAACTTTACCGCTAGAAGTATAACGGACAACAGGATCTTTGGTCAGACGACCAGATAATTTAGTCTCATTCATGAAAATAATCCTCCTCAGATACTTTTTATTTTTTCTCCTTCTTGCCAGGCTTACCATTATCATCAGGGAAAGTAGCTTTGCAATCTGGATAAGCATTACATGCCCAAAAATCTCCGTTCTTGCCGGAACGCTTCATAAGATAGCCTTTTTTACATTCAGGACATTTCTTAATAAAAGGCTTGCCCTTAACATCAGGGAAAAAGACTTTACATTGATTAGTGCTGCAACCCCAATAATATTCGTTTTCAACCTTTTTGCTCTTATAACGGATAAGATACCCATTATGGCAGATAGGGCAATCATAAATGGCAGGTTTACCGTTATCATCAGAAAAAGTAGCATTACAGCCATTTTTCCATTCACCGCAAGCCCAGAAACAACCATTTTTACCATCTCTATAATAAAGCTTACCAACATGACAAGCAGGGCAATTAGGACGGTCAGACTGATACTTAGCAGGCTTAGTGAAATTGCTTTGAAGAGTCATAAGCTGAGTAACATAATCAATCTCTTTCTTCATGAAATCATCAAAAGACATTTCACCATGTTCAACCGCATCTAAATCCTGTTCCATGAGTGCTGTAGAATCAGGATAAGTAAGCTCATCAGGAAGATTATGAATAAGCTCCTTTACAGTATCTGAAACAGAAAGAATCTTAGAAGATTTTTTGCCAGTCTCCAAAAGCATCTCGGCATCAAGCAGCTCTTTAATGATTTTAGAACGGGTAGCTTCAGTACCAATACCTTTAACATCCTTAAGCTTTGTTTTTAAAGAAGCGTCTTTAACATATTGATGTGCATTACACATAGCACCAATCAAAGAAGTCTGCGTAAAAGGCTTAGGTGGAGTAGTATTCTTCTCGGTATAATCAGCAACAGAAAGAACAAGCTTATCACCTTCATGCAATTCAGGAAGCTGTTTAGATTCTTTAGCAATATCCTTATCCTTGTCCTTAGAATCAGTTTCTTCATCTTCATCTTTTGCTGCAGCAGTCCAGCCTGGCTTTAAAACAACCTTACCTTTGGCTATAAAAGTTTCGCCGGCACACTCAATCTTACAGACAGTATCCTCAAATTCCTGCAGGGGATAGAACTGTAAAAGATAACGCCTTGCAACCATTTTGTAGATAAGCTGTTCGTCAGCAGTCAAAGTCAAAAAGTCAACCTTTTCCATGGTAGGAATAATAGCATGATGGGCATCGACCTTCTTTGAATTAAAAGCCTTACCTTTAATACTGCTGTCTGCACCATCAGCAAGAGCCTTGATTTCATCTTCACCTGTGAGTTTAAGATTAGCAATAATAGTAGCTGCATCAGCATGCTGACTATCAGGAATATACTGAGCATCAGAACGAGGATAAGTAGTCAGCTTTTTCTCGTATAGGCTTTGACATACGGAAAGAACTTTATCGGGAGATAAGGCTTTGCACGTCTGCTGCAATGTAGAAAGGCTGAAAGGCAATCTAGGCGCCTTTGTGGCTTTCTTCTTTTCAAGCTTCTTTACTATGCCAGGCTGACCTTCGACTTGTTGCAACACTTTACGGACTGTAAGAATATCAATAACACGTCCTTCACTATCTAGGCTTTCAGTATTATCTACAGGCTGCCATAAGGATTCAAACGGAGTAGAATCATCAGTCCTAAAAAAAGCACGTACAACATAGTATTTTATAGATTTAAAGTTTTCAATCTCTTCATTACGACGAGCAACTAGAGCAAGAGTAGGAACTTTGACACGGCCGACCTTAAGAGTTTTACCGCTATCTAAAGAATATTTTCGACTAGCATTCATACCAATAAGCCAGTCTGTATAATCACGGCCTAAAGCAGCTTTATACTGATTACGACGCTTAGAAGAAGAATTGTCTTCCATAGAATCAAAAGCACGCTTTACACTTACATCATCATACGCATTGATTAAAAGACGTTTTGTAGGTTTCTTGTTCTTAATAGCTTCCAAAACCTCATCGACAAGATACTGTCCTTCTCGGTCCGGATCTCCTACATGGATAATTTCATCAGCATCTTTAGCAAGCTTTTGAATAACATTAAAAGCATTCTTAGAAGAGCCACCTTTAACGTGCTTTTTAAAAGTGGAAGGCACAATAGGAAGAGTTTCATAAGAAAAATTTTTTAAAGCAGGATCATAATCATCAGGCTCATCAAGGCCGAGAATATGGCCATAAAGCCATGCTACACAATCGCCGGCAACACTATAATAGCCATCTTCTTTTTTAGGCTTACCGAGGAAAGAAGCGACAGTTCCGGCCAGAGAGGGCTTTTCACAAATAAATAAACGCATTTTACCAAATCCTTTCTTGAATAAAAAAAGAGGTATCAAGCCAGTCATAAGACTGACCTAATACCTCTGAATAATTCAGGTTTGAAATTGTATTTATACTATAATTATAAATCGTAATACCAAAAACGTCAACACAAAAACTAAAAAATTAAACTTTAATCGAATTAAAATAGAATAAAAAGTCATGCTTATTTTTTTATTGCTGTACTATTTTATCTTTAAAGAACTCAGAAAGAATTCGGCACTCGTCATTTTCATCAAAACTTCGGTTTATAAAATTCGGACCTAAAAGACCTGGAATAAGTCCTCTATATGCTGTTTCGACTACTTCACCAGTATTAATACGACGCATCTCACATGATTTTGGCTTAAACAGCTTTTTATCATAATCCAAAGTACAATCTACAGTCTGAATACGATTCTGCTTAGGATACCAGAAAGCCGCCTTCAGATTAACTTTATTCTTTTTGACCTTTACTGTCTTAGGATAATAGAAGACGCCAACACTTCCTGTAGATTTGATCCATGTCAGGCCTAAATCTTTAGGTGTAGTATAAGGCGAACCATCCTGGTTAGGAATATCAAGAAAGTAAGCAAACTCACGCTGCAGAACACTGTTGATATGATACTTTCCATAACGATCGGACAAATCATTAGCATCTGCAAAAGAATAGCCACCTCTATTATAATCACCGATAAGTTTATCAGTACCACGCTCATAGTATCTCACACGCAATACATGGGCAGTACTTTGAGAAGCATCTTTAAATAACTTAAGACGTTCAAAGCGGTACTCATCATAATGATTATAAGGGGAAGGGGTAATAAAAATAAGCACATCAACCGTATGAGCTGCCTTATCAACCTGAATACTGTCTGTATCAAACTTAGGAGTAATAAGATCATTAGTAACTATATCCGCAGGTACAATAAGAGAAACAGGCCCCATGCTGATAAGATTAGTAGCACTGCAGCTATTAGCTAAAACCAAGAGACTGCCGGCTACCAATGATAAAATCTTCTTCTTTAACATACCATCACTCTCCAAAATAAAAAGTCAGGTATATTATAACATAAATCACAAAAAGCAACAAAAAAGCAGGCTTTCAGCCTGCTTAGAATTAAGAACCACTAGAAGAAGGAGTTTCAACTGGTTTTAAAGGTAAATCCCTATCGCTATTTACACTGTTTTCTGTTTTTTTACCGGAAAGATTGGCAACAAGACGGAATTTATTATCTGCGAGTTTTGTATAGGTAAATTTAGACAAATCAATATCATACAAACCCATAATAGCAAGCATTTCTTTACTTAATGATTCCGGCAGCTCATAATCATGAGATGTATACCAGTTTATGATTGCTTTATCTAACATAGCACTATTGCTGACAATCTGTTTATCAGCAATAGCAGTCTTTAAGCCTGTAATGCCTCCTGCAGCACCTAATCCACCCATAAACATACAAGCTATAACTAAAGCTAAAATAATTCTGATAAGCATAATAACCCTCCTTTGCTCACTTTAATAGAATAACAGCTTATATATATCCCAAAGAGATGGCTTATTAAAATAAAAATACAGTGGGAGCCATACGAAAAGCACTGGAGCATATGCTAATTCAATATCTTCAGCACGTTTCCTGCTTAACAACAGCATCAGAACGCCCAAAATGCCGCCTAGCATCATAGCAAAAGCAAAATAATGCAAAAAACTCATATCCAGAAAAAAACCTAAAGCAGCGAGCAAAATAACGTCTCCCTGGCCAAAGGCCTCAAAGCCATAGACCTTATATACTACACTGAAGATTAATAAGCCTACTATGAGGCCCATAGCAAGGCCGTAGAGAGAAGAAAAAAAGTCTCCATAGAAAACCTTATACAATGCAACAAAAAACATTGTAAGAACGATATCTCTGTCATAGATGGCATGTTCACGCCAATCTATGACAGAAATTCTGAAAAACATGAGAAAAATAAAAAATAGAAAAACATAAATCAACATATAAATACCTAAGCTTTTAATTTGGACCAATAAGCCCAATTTACCTGACCTGAAAGTGTAACAGTAGCACCTTTAGGAACCGGAACGCAAGCGCTGATTGTACCAGTACCATATCCACGTGGGCAGACATATCCTAAAGTTTTACCATTTACTTGTACAGTAAGTGATTGAGGTTTACTACTGCCACCGGCAGTAACAAAGCCTGCTTCCTTTGCAACAAAAGTTCGCGGGCCTGAGCCTAAATATTCAGGCTGACCTATATCTAAATCACTAGCTTCAACACTAAAACGTTGGAGCTTTACAGTAGAACGAGGCAAAGATTCAGCATCACTATAAATATTGACAGTAACAGAGCGTTGCTTTATAGAAGATGAATAACTTGATTCTTCTCCTAAAATCACTTCTTTAGAAAAAACAGTGCCAGCTATCTTTGCTTTTGCCAAAGAAGATAAATTAGAATATGGCATAGAACGCATAAGTTCAGCTTCAGATGCAGCATACTGCTGAGCCTGCAGAGTAGTTTTATTAGAGCCTGTGCTGTTGATAGCAGCCTGACTAATCTTTGCTGTGCTTACGCTCAGAACAGAGCTGACTATAGCAAGAACCAATACTACTGCGAAAAGAGCACTACCTTGTTTTTTCGAGCTGTGAAATTTTTTCATTTTAAATCCTTTCTCAGCTCAGACAAAACAAACTATACTTTCATGATATAAAAAAGGGCATAATAGGGAGGACGATTCTCATGAGGTTTTTGAGCTTCAGTAGCTATAGCAAGAGATGTTATCTGCTGTCCTTTAACTGGACCTGAAGGAGCACTCCAATAACCACCATGGTTTGAACCATTCCAGGAAATCCAGCCACCACCAGCAGGAAGCTGAAATTCAATCTTTGAATCTAAACCAAAAAAATCACCATTATTAGAACCAAAATTATAAGAACCTACACCATGATAATGACTGCCAACCTGCGGAGCTTCTAAGATAACTTCATTCTCACCACCGATATCTGTGAGCTTATAAGCATCTCCTGCACCAACAATAAATCGATTTCGAAGGTCAGGAGTACCATTTTTACCATCACAAAGATAGAAACCATCAGGGATTTCATCTAACTTGCCATACCAAGGAAGAATGGTACCTTGTGGAACACTAGTGCCAGTGGAAACAGAATAACGAGTAAATTTTAAAGAAGCACGAGGAAGTGTTTCGCTATTACTATATACATTGATCGTAACATCCTTCTGTTTGATTTTATCGTTATCGGGATAATCTGTCTCATCACCAATAATAACTTCGTCATAGAAAGTATTAGAATTTGAAATTATAGATTTTGTCTGAGCTGTTAAATCACTATATTTTTCGGCTTTCACCAGTTCAGCTTTGCTTGCAGCATACTGCTGCGCCTGAAGGGCAATCTTAGAGCTGCCAATACTGTTTTGGGAAGCCTGGCTGATTTTAGCAACACTTACAGCCATAAAGCTAGAAATGACGCTTAAAACCAGAACTACTGCTAAAAGTGCACTGCCTTTACGGTAGAAGGACTTTTGTAAAGTGGGGGGGGTACAACGATATTTTCGCATAATTATATCCTTTCCCTCACAGCTCAGATATTAAGTTCTATAATTTCATGATATAGTAAAGTGCATAATACGGCGGTCGATTTTCAAGTTCTACACCTCTCCAATTATTAGAAAGAATAGAATCAAAAGCTGTAAAATAAAAATAATCTTGCCAACCATTAGAACCGTCTTTTGAAGGATTAGCCATATATTCACCCTTTTGCTCACCAAAATTGCCTTGTCCCCAAGTACAATAATGGCCAACACAAGAATAACCAAACGCAGTTAATCCATCAGCAGGAAGATTTTCTTTTTTTATATTTACGACTGATTCTCCACCAATATTAGAAACCTTGTAAGCATCTCCTGCACCGATTAAGAAACGATTTCTTAAATCAGGAGTACCGTTTGTGCCATCACAAAGAGCAAAGCCATCTGGAATATTAGCTTTATCTCCATACCACGGAATGATAGAGCCTTGGGGCACACTAGAAGCTTCTGTAGAAACAGAGTAACGCATAAGCTTAAGGCTGCTGCGTGGTAATGCTTCGCTGTCTTTATAAACACGGATGATACATTCACGCTGGCTTATATTACTGTTGCCAGGATATTCACTTTCTGCACTAATACTTACTTCATCATAAAAACCATCTGAATTTGAAATTACTGTCTTATTTTGAGCTGTGAGTTCATCATATTTTGTAGCTTTCACAATATCTGCTTTAGATGCAGCATATTGCTGAGCCTGTAAAGTAATCTTGTTTGTACTTGTACTGTTTATTGCCGCCTGAGTCAGTTTGGCTGTTCCAATAGAAAGCATACTGCTTATGACAGCAAGAATGAGTACAACTGCTAAAAGAGCAGAACCCTTCCTATATTTTTGTGTAATGGGGGGCACAACGATAATTTTTAAAAACACATTTCATTTTGCTTGCTCCTTACAAGCTCAAAATAACAGTAATAACATGATCAGAACATTATTAGAAGAACGGTTGTATGTGTAATTGCAGCACCACTGGAAGCACTGGTAGAAATAGTAATTGTAGAACCAGCTGCAAGGGAAACCTTATAATCTCCGCTTGCCGATTGGCTTGTATCAAATTCCCATCCATGCCCTTTGCTACCATATTTATTAGTAACTGAATCCATAGACAAAGTTCCAATGCCACCAATTTTGACAGTATTGGTTCTTGTTCCTTCACCATGAGTATCAAAATCAGTAATAGCTAATACAGACAAATGACTGACATTACCCGGAAGCGTATATGTCACAGAACCATCTTTAGGTATAGAAAACACCTTAGAAGATATAGTACTGCTAGAAGGAGCCTTATATCTGATAAACTTGGCTGTAGCTCGAGGTAATGATTCACTATTACTATATATGTTGACAGTTACATCACGCTTTTTTATACCTCCAGATAAATCACTTTCATCTGAAAGAATTACTTCTTTTTGAAAACCTGAATCTGAAATAGACTGTTTATTTTGAGCCTTCAAATCTGAATAGTTTGTTGACCGTAATAATTCTGCCTCAGAAGCAGCATATTGCTGCGCCTGGAGCGTAGCTTTGTTAGAACCAGTGCTGTTGATAGCAGCCTGGGTAATCTTTGCCGTGCCTATGCTCAGAACAGAGCTTACAACAGCAAGAATTAAAACTACCGCAAGAAGGGCAGAGCCGCGCCTAAAAGTTTGTGTTATGGGGGGGGTACAACGGTATTTAAATTTTACTACATTCATAATCTTGCTCCTTTCGACTCAACATCGATATACGGAGCAGATATTAATTCAGGTTTGACAAAAAGAAAGATAAAACGTATAATAAACACAAAGAGACAACTGGTTGTGGAAGGCCGGTTCTCCTCAAGATTTTAAGTCAGAAAGAAACCGTCTTACCGCTTAGGCGGTTTTTTTCATGCCGTAATTATCTACGATACGAAAGGATCAGCACGACCAGAGTTGCAAAAGCAATCATCAGAGATAACGCTTCGAAAACAGTCATAACATCACCCCCACTCACTAAGGAGTAGGAAAACCGACTACCAGTTGTCTCAACTGGTATTATAACATAATATTAAACTTTTGAAAATGCACCAGCAATGGTGTATTTTTTATTTTAAGCAGCTTTGATGAAATAACGAACAGCTATGTTGACTGGTCGTAATTCATTAGCAGTAGGAATTGCTCTAGAAAAATCCAACACGTATTCGCGTCCCCAGTTATCACTATTGCCAGTTTTCATAGCAGTGTTATAAACAGAAATATATGAAAAAGCACCAGTACATGAAAAAGCACTTTGCTGTTGCTCACTAGCAAAATCAGAACCAATACGACCTAAAGCAGCATGAAAAGAGCTTTTAGGCAACTGCCTCATAGCATCACCTTGAATCTCACCTAAATTACCACTGGAATGAACAACGTTACCAAAATTAGTAGTTTCTCTTGTCCCGAGTCCACGAAGAAAAACTCCACGATAATCCGGAACAGTAGTTTTACCTAATACAGCACTAAGTTCCGAATAAGCAGCACAGGACTGACCATTGCATTCAAGCCATGTACCATCGTTAGGATTTTTACTAGATGCCCAGGCTATAACTGTTCCGACAGGAACGCCGCTAATCTTCTGTTCTGCAGAATAACGGGTTAGTTTGATTGTAGAGCGAGGAAGTGATTCACTACCTTTGTATACGTTTATCGTAGCTGTTTTTTGTTTAATTTGCTCAGAGTAATCGCTTTCATCAGAAAGAATTACTTCTCTTTGAAAACCTGAATCTGAAATATCTGCTCTAGATTGAGCTGTCAAATCAGCATAACTGATAGATTTAATTAGTTCTGCCTCGGAAGCAGCATATTGCTGCGCCTGAAGCGTAGCTTTGTTAGAACCAGTGCTGTTGATAGCAGCCTGGGTAATCTTTGCTGTGCTTATGCTCATAACTGAGCTGACCACAGCAAGAACCAAAACTACGGCAAGAAGGGCAGAACCACGCCGATAATTTTGTACTATGGGGGGGGTACAACGGTATTTAAATTTTACTACATTCATAATAGAATACCTCAACAGAAAACAAAAAGCAGACGGCGGCTACGCCACCGCCTGCGGTGAAAAAAGGAAATTAGAAGCTACGAACAACAGCAGTCATATCGGTGCCGCTTGCATCTTTAGGAGTGCAGGTAACGGTACGATCAGCCTGGCTGTAGGTATAAGCAGCACCCCAAGGATCCAAGATGCTGTCAGCACTTACAGTGGTGCCTTTAGTCTGAGTTAAGAATTTATGAGCAGTACCATCAACAGCTTTATCTGCAGCAAGACCGGTAATCAAAGAAGCAATATCAGCCGGCGGAGTAGAATCAGTACTCATAGCCTCGTATGCAAGAGCTGCAGTGCAGATAGCTTCCATATCCTGACGCATTTGAGCCATCTTACGGGATTGCTGTGCCTGAGAGTAACCGAAGAAAGCACCAACGGAAAGCGCAATGATGATAGCGCAAGCTACCATGATCTCAATAAGGGTAAAACCTTTACGACGTTTGTTTTCAGCTTTGACAATCAAAGATTTAAATTTATTCATTATAAAACCTCCAGACTTAAATTAAAATTAGAAATTACGGGTAACTTCAGCCATATCACTGCCGCTTGCATCTTTAGGAGTGCATTTTACAGTACGATCAGCCTGACTATAAGTATATGCAGTGCCCCAAGGATCCAAGATGTTGTCAGCACTTACAGTGGTGCCTTTAGTCTGAGTTAAGAATTTATGAGCAGTACCATCAACAGCTTTATCTGCAGCAAGACCGCTCATGAGCGCAGCCATATCAGCCGGCGGATTAGAATCCAGACTCATAGCCTCATAAGCAAGAGCTGCAGTGCAGATAGCTTCCATATCCTGACGCATCTGAGCCATCTTACGGGATTGCTGTGCCTGAGAATAACCGAAGAAAGCACCAACGGACAATGCAATGATGATAGCACATGCTACCATGATCTCAATAAGGGTAAAACCTTTACGACGTTTACAATTCAGTTTGTTTTTCAATATCTTTAAAGAATGCAATTTAAAACCTCCCCCTAAAATTTTTTTCGAAATAAAGTGCTTATTAGTCAAAAATTTACCACGATTAGAAGCCCCCTATGCCGATATCATCACCGGCAAAAGAGCCTGTATAGCTGCCTGTTTCATCAGTTTTGTTTTTACCACATGACCACACGCCGAAACGCCTATTAGTATCATCAATAGAAAACTTATAAGCAGTTCCCCAAGGATCAGTAAGAATATCACTATCAAGCCAGGGACCGTGTGAACCAGATTTAGTAGTGAGAGCAGACAAAGTAGCCGGATAAGAACCAATTTCAAATTTATACTGCTTGATAGCAGCACTGATACTGGAAACATCCGTCTGAGCTTTATTATGCCTGCCTTGGTCAAGAAGCATACTGCCTAAAAGGATCGCGCCGACAGCCAGGGCAACGATAATGGCACAGGCAACAAGAATCTCAATGAGCGTAAACCCGTTTCTGCTTCTTTCCCAAAATAAAAAACCACGGTTTTTCAACTTTACCGTGGACAACATTTTTTTCACCTCCTTATCCTCGGTATTTATTCCATAATATTGGAGGACTTCAAGCTAAAGCTTTTGTCTCCAATCCCTCGGAAAGGAAGGTTGAACAATATTTAATTTTATATAAATCCTATCTGTATAACAGACAGAAAAAGGCTATTTGTTATATAGAATTTCTTTGCCCTCAGAATACCTGATAATATTCTGACCAGAATATATACTGCAGATACCGATATCATCACCTTGAACACAATCAGGCATATTAGAAGGATTGGAATCAAGCTCTTTATTACTTCCATAGCTTAAAACATAATATATGCCACTACCATAATAAGTATAAAAATAATCCTGATTCCACGGATCCTTTAGCATGTCAGCATCAAGCCAGGGACCATATTCACCATTTTTCTTAGTCAAAGTTTCAAGTTTATCTACCGGATTTCCGGTATCAAAGAAATATTGGCGGACAGCAGTATCGATAGTAGCAATATCTGTTTTTGCCTTATTATATTTGCCGTTCTCTAAAAGATTATGCCCGATAAAGACAGCACCGGCAAAAAGAGCAATAACTACAGCACAGGCTACAATAATCTCAACAAGGGTAAAGCCGTGTTTTTTAGAAGAAGAAAAAACCACGGTTTTTTGCTTTACCGTGGATAACATTTTCCGCACCTCCTTATCCTCGGCAAATTATTCCATAATATTGGAAGACTTCAAGCAAAAGCTTTCGTTTCCAATCCCTCGGAAAAGGAGGTTGAAAGATATTTAATTTTTATGTATCAGACACTAGAGATACGGCTCATGTAATCAAACATCGGTACAAGCGTAAACATAAACATAAGAACAATCAATAAACCCATCGGAAGCATTACAAGCAGTGTGATCTTCGTAGAAGTAGGCTCAATCATGTTATTAAGCAAACGCTCGTAATACTTGCAGTCATGCTCTAAAGCAAGAGTAATATGATTAGATTTTTCACCTGCGTTGATGCTGGCAAGCAGCATATTATCGAAAACAGGTATATCACCATGGTTATGATGTTGCATACTATCCGCAAGGGTATTGCCTTTGATGATATCCTCACGTACTCTGCCAACAGCATTGGAAACAATGCTGTTGTCTACAACCTTACTAGCTTGCGATAAGCTGTCAGTCAAGGTAAGACCACTTGAAAGCATCAGATTCAGAACAGATGCCAGCTGATGCTGCACAAAGAAGAAATGCAGCTTACTGTAAATAGGAAGGCGCAACTTCCAATTATCCACAATGCCAACATTATTAGAACTGAACCATTCCCAGGCTTTATAAAGACCACAGAGAACAGGTAAAGTAATAAACCAGTAATCAACAATGCCATTTACACAACCACTGACAAAGCTGACAATCCAGGGAAGAGGAATGCCGGTCTCTTTATAGAGCTTTACATATTCAGGGATTGCAATCTTGATATAAGCAATGGTCATAATTGCCATGAGCACAGCAGCAATCTTAGGTATAAAGAGAGCATTCTTTACCTTGCTATAAAGATTATGCTGCAGCCACATCAGTTCAGACAGCCTGAGAAACGTATCAGATAAGCGACCGGCACGATCACCAGATTCAATAGTAGGAGCAACAAGCCTGGGAAAAACGCCTTCCTTCTTGAAAGCTGCACCAGTGGCTACGCCAGCAGATAAATTACGGCCGATATTTCTAAGTGCCTGACCTAATTTGGCATTGGTCTGTACATGGGAAATCTCATTGATAGCCTGCTGCAAAGTACTGCCAGATTTCAAAAGCATATACAACTGGTCAAAGCAAGCGTAAAAATCGGCCAATTTAGGCTTATCTGCACCAATAAAAGCATTAAATTTTTCCACGAAGCCCATTATTTACGCCTCCTTGAAAAATACCCTTCCTTAGAAGCAGAAGAATTATTGTTTTGCTCTTCAGAATCAAAAGCCTGACTAACAAGCTCTTCATCTGGTTCGATGCAGCTAAGAAGTTCCTCTAGAGATATATCACCTTTAACAACATGGGCAAAACCTTTGTCCCAAAGGCTTTTGAAACCTATGTTTTTTCGCAGGAACAGCTCAATATCTACAAGGCCATGTTTGTCGGCAAAATAATCACGAAGATAGTTATTGAAAGGGATAATCTCGATGATTGGAATACGTCCGGCAACACCTGTAGAATTACATTCACTGCAGCCATCAGAAGTATACGTGACATAATCACCATTCATATCCCTGGTCAATGCCTTTTTATCTTCAGCACGTAATTTATCAAGAATTTCCTGCGGCACTTTAACTTGGTGCTTACAATGAGGACAAAGTGTAGATAAAAGCCTTTGACTAGCAATACCTACAATTTGCTCAGCAAAACCGCTGACATTCACGCCCATGTCCTGCAGACGGCGGAACACTGAAACAGAATTACGTACATGCAGCGTAGTAAAAATCAAGTGACCTGTCTGAGATGCCTGCACAGCAGTAAGAGCTGTTTCGGCATCACGTGTCTCACCGACAAGCATAATATCAGGATCCTGACGGAGAGAGCTGCGCAGACCACGCTGGAAAGTATAATTAGTACGCTCATCCTCGGCGTAGCGCACCTGGCTTTGAGCTATACCATCAATATAACGTTCGATAGGATCTTCAAACGTTACAATAACATACTTGCCGGTCTGGTTAAGCTCATTTAAAAGAGAGTAGAGAGTAGTAGTCTTACCTTCACCGGTCGGACCACAGATAAGGATAATGCCGTTAGGCTTATAAATCAAAGAACGTAGAAGCTTTTCTTCATCAGAATCAAAACCTAAATCTGAAATCGTAGGAATAACATCAGAAGTAGAAAGGATACGGAGAACAACCTTATTACGTTCGCCGTCACCACCATAAGGCATAGTGGAAAGACGAATGTTTTTGCCTACAAAGGTAAAACGGCCATCCTGCGGAATAAGATTATTGACATTGATATTGGCATTGGTCTTATAGATACGGGTAATCATAATCTCGTCTTCAACAGATAATGTCATACCGCTGTCAACTAATACACCATCACGGCGATAGATTACGTTCGCACCATTACGCATAGGAGTAATATGAATATCACTGGCATTTAAAGCAATACCTTTCTGCAGGATTTCCTCACTTTTTCTGGTCTGCTCACTGGTAACAGATGAATTACGCTTTTCCTCAACAGCCTGCAGAGCTGCAGGCTGAAACTGCTGCTTATAATGAGCATTAAAGCCGGCAGTGAAATTATTGTAATCACAGGCCAAGAAGTCAATTCTCTCTACATCAGAGTAATTCTTACGGACAAGAGCAAGGATAATGCTCATATCCATAAAATTATCCTCAAAACGACTGGTAACAACCGTAAGAACATGCTTGTCTTTATCATAGGAAAGAGGCATCATAAAACGCTTTTCCATGATATCCTTGTCAAGCATAGCTAATACGTCAGGAGATATAAATTCATTGACCAGATTATCAGAATACTTATCGTTCATGTCTGCCACCTTCATCCATGCTGTCAATAACAGCACGCATCATAGCAGTAGATTTCTTAAGTTCACGGCGGAGCTTATCATTTTCTGCATTTTTAGCCTTAAGCTCAGCTTCACGAGCTTTTAAGGTATCCTCACGTTCTTTGAGGGATGCAGCAAGCTTATCTTTATCAACCTTAAGAGAATCATTTTCATTTTCAGCAGTTTTTCTTGCTTTATCAGCTGCAGCTGCTTCGGCTTTAGCTTTATCAAGTTCAGCCTTTGCCTCAGCATCAGTTCTTAAATTAGGAGCATAACCTTCACGCTCTGCACGCAGTTCGTTTAGTTTATCACGCAACCCTTTAGTAGAGGTCTGCGTCTCAACTTTCGGCCGACCATTCTCGTCATAAACGATAGTAGGAGTAATGGCAATCACAATCTCAGTATCTTTTTTCTCAATACTACGGGATTTAAAGATTTCGCCAAGAATAGGGATTTTAGAAAGGAAAGGAATCTGCTTAATAGATTTGATTTCCTCATTTTTAAGCAGACCGCCTAAAAGAATGGTTTCACCATTCTTTACACGGACTGTGGTTTCAGCACTACGCTCGCTGATCTGCGGAGCTTTATTATTACCGCTTTCAACCCATTGTGAAATAGTGGAAACACTAGGCTTAATAACAAGTGTAATGGTTTCCTTATCCAGTTCATTGATTCTGGGCAAAACTTCAAGCTTTACACCGACTTCTTTGTATTCAACGGAAAGTGAAGTATCACTGTCAGTATCATTGGAATCGCTGGTAGAAGTAAATACAGGAACCTTATCACCCATAAGGATAGAAGCTTTTCTGCCATCAAATACAGTCACATTAGGACGGGCAAGAACTTTACCTTTAGAAAGAGTTTCCTCGTGATTAGCAGTTATACCGAATTTAAAGCCATTATACCCGCCAACAGACGTATCTTTAGTCCAAGAATCGCTAGAATAAGACAAACCCATTGAACGGTCCTTTCCTTTGGAAAGCTCGACAACAGTAGCTAAAATATTGACCTGCTGCTGCGCTTTATCAATATTACGCAGCTCGCTACGAACTCTGTCAATAGTCGATGTGCTGCCGCTTACAGTAAGAGAATGAGTTTCATTGTTGACAACTACCTTGGCATCATCAAGAACGGAAAGCTGCTTTGCAGCAGCATCAGGCTCAATATGTTTCAGTTTAATTGTTTCTATACCAGACATGGACTTATTAGGAGCAATAAGCACAGTATCCATATTATCAAGGTACTCGTAACTGAAATTATTGGAGAGAGCAAGCGCACGCAATGCTGTATCAAAATTAGTATCATCCATGTGCATGGATACACTGCCTTTTAAATCACCATTTATTACAATATTACGGCCACTCTTATAACCAAGTGCACGCAGAGCATCTACAAGCGGAGTACCAGGAGCGAAATCAATAGGGAAAGCAAATCCCGTGTTAGTAATAAGCATCATAGCTGCAAGAACAGCCGAAGTAAATTTTGCTGGTTTCATTTAATTATCCATCCTTCCGTCAACGTTGCGCTATGAAAGCGCCGTTGACATAAGCACCTTTCATAGTTACCGTACCAATAGTTCCAAATTCTGTATTCTGTCCAGTACGCGCGGTAATTGATTTACCTCCACGGCTGATTATTACAACATCAGGTGGAAGTACACCTAAAACAACCAATTCACCACCTGAACTGCCAGGCAATCCACCGGGCATAGAAGGAACATCAGGAGGAGTAGGAGCAGCAATTCCAGACGGCATATTCATATTACCTGTAGGAAGTGCAGATGCATCAACCAAAAATCCAAAAGGACTGCTGGAAGAAGCATGAGCAACACTGCCGGTAGAAATACCAAGTGAAGCAAGATTGATTACAGGAATCTCATTCATCTGAATTTCTTGCGGAATAGAAACGTAATTCCAGGCTGCAAATGTACCAAAACCCATAAGCATACTAACAGTATAAGCGGCCAACTGAGCAGTTATTGATATTTTTTTCATAGCACTTTTGACCTCCTTAGTTTAGTTATAATAGATATTATAATCAAGTTTAACTTTAATTAACCCCTGTGCACCTGTTTTGGAAGCACCATTAGAATTATCTGTGCTGACAGAAGCATTGGTAATAACAACAAAATGCTTTTTCTCAAAATCACTTAGAGCAGCATTAAGATCATTCCAATCCCCAATAAGATCAACAGAAGTCTTACGAGATTTCAAAGGACCTTTGTCATTACCCTTGTCATTCTTCACACCGACAATGGTAAGCTTATGATCCTTTAAGATATCAAGCTGCTCCTTCTGAACATTATCAACATCGGAAGCCTTGCAGGGCTTCAAGATAAGCTTATAAAGATTTGTCGCATCTTTATAATCAAACTTCTGCAGCCATACATTCTGAGATGCAAAATTACTTGCCTGCTTATTATTTTCAGTCATTTTAGATACAAACATTGAGGACAGCATTACACTACCTGCAAGAGCAGCTACAGATAAAAATCCAGCAAGAAAAATCTTTGTCTTGAAATTTGACTTATCTTCAGAAAAAGAACCCATTACTTGCCACTTCCTTTCGATTTAGGAGAAGATTTAGCTGCAGCTTTCTGCTCATCAACATGCACTATAATAGTAAATTCATTCGTACCCTTATTATTGGAAATAGAAGCAACACCGGCCTTTTTCCCTTTGCCAAAGTCAAGAGCAGATATATAGGCATTTACTGAATCCTGGTTCGGCGTAAAGCCTTTAACAGTATACTGCTCAGGAGAAATGACAATATCAGTCAAAGTAACATCTGCAGGACGGGCATTTACAAATTTATTTATGATTTCATAAGCATTTACGCCACGCGGACGGCCCTGCTTCATCAAAGCAGCACCTCTGCTAAGATTATTATTCAGCGATTGCGCCTTACCATACAATTCCTGGCTATACGCAGGTTTAGGTGTAGCCATATAAGCGTAAGCCAAAGCTAAACCGCTTGTAACAGCACCAGCAAGGCAGAAAACACAAACAGTATTTGCAATAAACTGGTAAACTGGCCGTTTGAACTCATAAACTGCTTTTGCAGTCTCACTTTTTCTTAAAAAGTTTCCGTAATTTACCGATAACACTATTCTTACTGCCTCCTTTATCTGGATTGGATTTGACCGTTTCAACATTGCCTGCACCTGCAGCAAGCATTTTGGAATCAACAACGCAGCCGGCAGCAATGACGCTCATTTCGCAGTTATATCTTGATAAGCCATTAAAAGGCAAAAGCAAAAAAGGATCAAGATCACTGCTGGAAACAGTCTGACTGTTCATTCTGCTGTTATTTATCGGATAATAATGCTCAATCATATTGAAAATGATATCTCCGATTGAATCACTGTAATCCCCGCTCATCATGAAAACAAGACTACCGAACTGATTGACAACCACTGTAAGCCCAGCAGCACGACCAAAACCTGTTGCTCAGAGCAATTTATAAGCTTACAGAAGCTGCTTGCAATATCACTGATACCGAATAAGGTCAAGCCAAGAGTTTCGCAGGCTTCCTTAATATTATTAATATACAGGGCAGGGAGGTATGCAGAAGTAACAGTATAGACTTCATCATCTTCGTAACAGCTTACAACGCTTGCCACGCAGTCCTTATATAGATCAGTAAAACCTTGCGGGACATTTTCAATGCATAAAGACAAAATACGGTCTTCTTTATCAGCAAAAGTCTTGTCAGACACATCACTGAAAGAAGAAGCAGCTGCCTGCCAGGTCTTATAAGCGAGTCCGCTACCGGCAGTAAAGGCAAAATAGATTTTATGTTCAGCTGCAGCCTTCAAATCACCACCAAAACAAGAAGAAAGCAAAGATTTAACACCATCTGCAGAACTCAGGAAAGAAGACAGATCATCAACATGTCTGCTATCAGCTTCCAAAATATTGACTGTTTTATCTTTTACAATAAGACTGACACAAGATACTTTATTATTACCTAAAATAATTACGATGCACAAAAATAATCACTCCCTACGCAAGGTTTGAATCTGCTTTTATATTCGTCTTGAAGTTAAGCATCTGGATAATCAAAGGTGTTCTCTGAATAAGTTTTGCACTGCCAGATTTCAAGAGACGCCTTGCTTTGCCAACATCAGTCTTATTAATCTCCTTGCCATCTGAACCACGGACAATAACATCCTTTATGAGTTTCATAATATCCCTCCGTTAAAAAATCACTGAAGTGAAATCTCCCACAACAGGCACTTTATAACGGAGGACTTAAGTTTCCGTTCCCTCGTGCAAAGGTTAGAACCAGATAAAATAAAAAAGGCACTGAAACAAGCGCACAAGCGCTTGTTCAATGCCTCCGATAACCGGGTATTCAGTTAAAAAGTTTATAGAGCTGCAGGATTACTTTCCAAGCTTATCATTATTCTCTGCAACAATATTCTTAAGAACTTGGCCAGCCTTAAAAACTGGCGTAACAGATGCAGGAATAATGATTTCTTCTTTAGTTGCTGGATTAATGCCCTTACGCTCACTACGAGCACGTACCTCAAATGTACCAAAACCAACAATACGAATTTTATTATCCACAGTCAGATTATCTGCAATCAAATCAGTAAAAGCTTCTAAGAATTTTTTAGCACTAGACTGAGTAGAACCAGTTTTTTTAGCAAGTTGGACAATTAAATCTTTTTTATCCATAAAAAACTATACCTCACTTATTTTTAGCCTTAATATACCACATACGACACAATTTGTACAGACTTTTTTTATACTTTTGCTACTAAAAAAACACAAATTTATGAACTTAGAAATAAAACAAGGTCCATTATCGTCTTTTTCAGATAACAAACATAACTTTCGTTATGTTGATTACCAAAATAATAAAAGTTACTAAAATAATTAACATAATGAAAGTAATGTCAGTTATTATAATTATGTTAGTTATGAATATAACTAAAGTTATATTCATAAGCTTAATAACCAACATAACTAACGTTATATAATGATGGTTAGCTTAATTATAACCATAACAGAAATTAAGAAAGTAATGTTCACAATAAGAATAACACTTATTATGAAAGTAATGCTCGTTACATTCGTTATGTCCATAACATCCATAACTAAAGTTATGGATGTTATGAATGTTAGCTTTGCTGATTACAAAGAAAATAAGAATCAGCTACTGCTACAGCCATACCTCCATAATGCAATTATCATCACCGGGAGCACGATTAAACTTAACCATACCAAGATAATCAAGAACGGGATTTATTTTTTCTAACAGCTCATCATACGTATCTCCGGTAACTACTACATTTGTGGTAATAGTCGTATTGCCAAGATAAAAAAGACGAGCAACAAATTTCTTAGGAAAATCAGCAGGACGTTCATAGCAAACTATTGAAGGCAACTTATTGATCCTATGAGCCTTTTGAGCAATAGCCTTATAATCAAAACAATTAACAATAACAGTCATATTTTTCATAAAACACCAGCTTTCCATCCCTAAATATTTGTAAAAAACCTGTATAGTGAGTACATCATAGCGAAGCTGCAGCATATCTCAGAAAACGCAAAAAAGCAATAACAGACCTTATAAAGCCATTCATCAGCTATACAGGCATGATTCAAAGCATGAACAGCAAAACACCATAGCAAAGGAATAAACGCTATATAAAGCCCGATAATAGGGGCCTTGACTAATGAATCAAGCATATCCATTACTTCTTGTTCAAATGAAAATACTTCTGAGGAGCATCAGGCTCATCATGTACTAGAGTAAGAGACGAATCAACTATATCAGTAAGTGTATTACGGATCTTATCATCATTGTAACCGGAATTCTTCAGAATCATAACGATAAAAGATACGGCCGTAGCATATACCTGAGCCGCATTAGTAAATGAATCAGCTCCGGAAGCAGTTACATAAGTACCGTTTTCATTGCGTTTCACCATAATAAAAGGTGTTTTGAGCATCGTGAGAGCTTCTAATGTCTCTTCAAGCATAACCGGCAGTTCCTTAGAATAATTCTTTTTTCTTATACTCTTCGCAAAATCATGATTGATAGAATCCAATAATCCCATTAGACAGACCTCCGACTCATAAAAATTAGATAAATCATATAATTAATATGGTAACAAAAAATGAAATATTATATCCTGAAAAAATTCCGAAAGAGCAAACAGACCTAATGAAAGCTGCATCAAGAAAAACCATAGCTTATGATATCTGTTCAGATGATTTACACTACAGATAATCTCCTTACCGCCCTCAGAGTGTTTAAGATAATAATAAAAGCCGAAAAGCAAAAGAAAAGAGAAGAACCACATAGTAACAACGATGAAGCCTGCATAACACTGAAACAACTTAAGGACAGGCATAACAACAAAATAAGTATAAGATAAAGAAAACGGCACTAACACAAAAGGAAAGGCAAGAAAAATAAATTTCATGAAATAAGGTAAGATGTGCTGCCCTCTCTTGTCAGCTTCACCTGCTTCAATCAACAGCTTATCCAGATATATAACATCAAAAACATAGAAACAGAATACAGAAACAACAAAAGCAAGAGAATACAATATATCTCTCATATGAGCTGTATTTATTTTAGAGTTAAACCACCAAAGAAACGCATTATCCTGGCTAAGATAAATAAAACCACCAATAGCTAATAAACGAAGAAGTATTTTTAACATAACTTATTTTCTCCTGTATACATGCACAATACTGCCACTAGCAGTCATTTCAGTGATGTCAAAGGAATAACCGTAATTAGCCAGCATTATATCAAGCTCTTTAATCTTTTCGCCTGAGTAATCGGCTTCTGAAATACGTATAACAGCCTTACGTTTCTTTATGCGTTTATAAATACTATTCTTGTGTGAATACTTCAAAAAAGCTATGCCGAAAATAAGCAGCAAGATAGCTGCTGAAAGCAGCATAGCAAAGAAGGTTATAATCCCCATATCACCACTCTCCGGAAATCATGTTACCACAACCCCATAGGATCAACATATTGTCCATTATGCCACCATTCAAGATGCAGATGAGGACCAGTAGAAAAACCTGTAGAACCAACAGCAGCTATAACAGTACCTTTGCTGACATATTGGCCATACGACGCATAAAGCGCACTGCAATGAGCATATAACGTATGATCGCCACCTGCATGTTCAAGAATAATACAATTGCCATATCCGCCATAAGGAGCAGCATAAACAACTCTGCCATCCAGCATGGCAGGAATACCGGTACCATAATCATAACCAATATCAACACCACTATGGAACTTCCACTCACCGGTAATCGGATGTATGCGCCAACCAAAAGGAGAGGTGATTGGTGCAGCACTGACTACGGATGAAATCACCAACATAAACAAAACAAAGAACAATAAAAAAACTGATTTTCTCAAAACTTACATCTCGATTCTTAATCTAAAAAGGCTTTAAAACCTGCGTAGGATCATGCAGATTACCATTAGCATCTTTATATTCAAGATGCAGATGCGGACCTGTAGAGGCGCCTGTAGAGCCTGTCAGACCGATTATATCGCCACGCTTGACTTCCTGGCCTTTGCTTACGGCAATGCTGTTTAAATGACCATATAAGGTTTCATTACCATCTTTATCGCGGACAACGATATAATAGCCATAACCACCTTCATCATAGCCGGTCTCAGTAACTGTTCCATCCATAAAAGAGGGGAGAGCGGTATTTTCATCTATACCAAGATCAACACCATGATGATTCTTGACTTCACCTGTAATAGGATGAACACGTTCACCAAAAGGAGAAGTTATCTCATAACCGCTCCATGTGCCTTCTCCGCTTGCTCCACCACCAAACATACCGCTAAAAAAATTTACAAAAATAACCAAAAACAAAGTTATTACAATAAGCAGGGCAGCAGCACATAAAAGAATTGCTTTCTTCATTTCTTGTCACTGATATTATGCAGTTTATATTCCAAAAATCTGCGCTCACGACGAGCAATCATCTGATGAGCAAGACCATAAGTAAGCTTTTTGGCAGGATTTATTTTAAGGTTGTTTTTTTCAAAATAAGCAAGCTGTGCATCAGTAGCAGGCAGCTCATTAATCATCTTGGATGCTCTAGCACTTGTTGTGCCTTTGGGAACATCTATACCATTCTCCATAAGCAGGATACGCTGCTTAGGAGAGGCAGGAAGCAGATTACGCAGACGGATAAAATCTTCTGCATCTCTGATAAATTCACTGGCCGTTTTTCTTGTCCAGTTCCATTTTTCTTTATAGTCAATGCCTAATAGCTTTAACTCTCGGATCTGGCCTGATGTTACAGGCAGGCTATCAAAAAGTTTCTTTAATTCATGAATAGGAGTATTATCATCAAAAGGAACTCCTTTAGCAGAAAGCTCTTTTTTAATTGCAAACAATGTTTTGTTAGACATACAAAAAACCCCTTCCAGCTTAACCAGTTTATGCGCCTGGCAAAAAGCCAGACGCATTGAATTGGTTAGATAGATTAGATTAGTTACCTAGTCTTAGGTTATAAAGGTTATACGTTGTTAAATAGATAATCAGCGATAAAATTTTATTCGCCCAAGCCCTGACCTTTGGATTGAGTTTGAGTTTTAGCTTTAGAAGCCGCAACTTCTTTTTCAATCTGAGCTTTCTTTTCAAGATTCTTCTGAGCAGTAAGCATGGCTTTTTCAACCTTGTTGACAACCACGAGATTCTTGGCTACGCTGCCTTTGTAATCAGCAGCATCCTGCGGCAAAGTGCAGGCAATGACATGAGCAAAATATTGATTCTTAGTAGGCTCAATATTATTACCATTCTTATCCTGCAGCATTGGCAGGCGGGCAAGCTGATTTTCAGTAGGCTCAACATTAAGAGACAGCAGTTGCTTAGCCATATCCTTGACAGCAGTGTCTTTGATAACACCTTTATCACGATCATAATGATCATAAGCAGCGATACGGGCTACATCCTGTAACATAGACTGTTCTCTAGGAACAGCATCCTGGGAAAGGATAGCAGTAAGTCTACGAGCTTGTTTGTAACTAACAACAAGGTCATGGGTTTCCTTACGGATAGCATCACGCTCGGCAACAGGCAAATCAAGACGATGCTGTTTAGCATCAAGGAAATTTTCGGGAAGACGGATATCAGGATGAGTAATCAGATATCTGGAATCAGATCTGCCGATAAGACCAGAAGTGTACTTAGCATCCCAAATAGCTTCTTGAGCTTCGCCATAAGTTGCAGGCATAAGAGGACGAGAGCCATTATCATAACGAGAATCATTCGTAACATAACCAACCAGTTCAAGGTATTTCTGCTGTGCTTTAGTAATAGGAGAGTGCTGATTTTCTTCAAAATGACGAATAGTGTTTTCAACAGCACGTTGAGCACTGAAAAGATTGTTATGCGCTTCATCCAGGGTAATAGCATAATAGCTCAGCTGAGCCTTCATGCCAGGAGTAGGCTCCATACGCATAGCATATTCCGCATTGGTATATGCCTGACCTTCCTTGATGAGCTTGTTTTCAATAGCCACTTTACGGATAGCTTCGCTGACAGGCTGTTTAAGGCTATCCTTATAATCACGCTGCAGCTTATCCATAATTTGACGAGCTTCACCACAAGTAAGCTTTTCAGCACCTTCTACACGATTACGCAACATTTCAAACTGACGTTCAGTTATAGGTCGATTATTAAGTAGTTCCTTAGCCTGTTCAAAGGTAGTATTCTCATCATACTTAATGCCGGCAGCCTTCATGTTAGCAATCATTTTAAGATTAGGCTTATTCTCAAAATCTTTTTGCTTGGAAAGAGCTTCCTGAACAGTAAGTTTTTCGAGATCTTCCGGAACCATATGATACTTCAAAAAGTTCAAGGCAGTAGAAGTAGCAATAGCCTCATTGACCATCTTGGAACTCAGTTTGTACTCATCACGGGCACAGCCGTCAAGCATTTCCTTATCAATATGAGCCTTATGATAGGGATGCAGACGATCATAGATTTTGGAAAGAAATGCTCTTTGGTTGTCAGTAGCGTTATAATCGCCTTTTTCAAATTTAACTTCTTCTGCCATAATTTGTTCCTCCTCCTGAGCGCGTCTTGCGCTGTACATACGGGCATTTTCAATACCCTCAATTTGTTTCTGCTTGGCATCTGCAATTCTGTCACCTTCGGCAGCATAAGCATCCTCGCGGGCCTTCTGAAGAAATTCTTCTTTGCTCATAGAAGTTCTCTTAGAGGCAGCAAATTTACGTTGTTCAGCTTCTTTTTGCAGTCTTTTTGATAAATTCTTCAAAAACATTGCATTGGAAACTTTAGCTGCAAGCTCGTCAGCATCAAGAAACTTCTTGTTGGCAGCAGCTTCGGAATCTTGGGAACTGCCTGATGCAGCATTAGGGACCGCTGAAGCGGTATGTTCGTCAGCCATTTTAGAAACCTCCTTAAAAAATTTATATCAACAGCATAAAACAACAAGCTCTCCGGATAGCTTATATATTTTCACTGTCAATAACGTAATAACTATTAATCAAATGAATTTGATTAATAAACGTTAAGTAATGAAAGTAACAGTAATCAATCACGCTCAGCATGCTTTGATTCTGTTTTTCCTTTAAAATTTTCCTTACCTTTAGATTTGCTTTCAGTTTTGATTTTAGCTTTGGTAAGTTCATTATTGAGTCCTTTTTGAGCATTGTTAACAAGCTCAATATTCTTTTCCATAGATTCTTTATAGTTAAGATTCTGTGGTAAAGTACGGGTAATAACATCAGCAATAATTTCAGTTCGGGAAATTGAACCAGAACTTTTGCCAAGGCGTTTTGCAACATTTTCAGCCAGCTGCTTAATATGTCTGTCTTTATCAATTTCATTAAAATTAGCACAAACAAGTACTTTTGCAATTTCTTTATCAGCATCATCAAAGGTCTTTGCTGCTTCATAATGTTGCGCAGCAGCCTGCTTAGCAACATCAGAAAGTGAATAAGCAGGACGGTTTAAAGACTCATGAATCTCATAAGTACGCTTAAACTTTTCAAAACTGCTGCAGGCAACACCAAGCTCCTTGTTCAGCTCTTTACGCTCATCCTTGGAAAAATCTTTACTTTCAATCACCGAAGATAACAACCTGTTTGAACAGATTTCAGGATTTTTGGCCATATACTGAGCAATATTTTTATTTATAATTCCATCATCATAAAGAGAAGAAACAATATATTTCAAAGCTTCCTTCTGACTGGTATTGTTGTCAATGATAATACCTTTGGATTTCAGATATTCACGCTGCTTTTGGCTTGCAGGACTATTGGCAAGCTCATCACGGTATTGAACATAATCTCTTATCCTTTTACTGTACAAAGCACATGAATTCTCAGGAAATTTCTCGGAATATGATTTAGAAAAATCTTTGATATCTCCATTAAGCTTATGCCAATCTATAAAGGCACGCTGAGATTCAAAAGGCGGTACTGTCTGACAATCCTTCTGCCACTGTGCCATTGTATAATCAGCGATATGCTCTTTGACATCATCCTTGAATTTAGCAACATGACGAGCAACAAAAGGAGAAACACTGCTAAAGACGCAGCTTTTTAACTTTTGTACTCCGGCATTAACTATTGCTAAAGCCTGATCACAAGTCAAAGATGCTTTATCTTTGATATCAGCAAAAGAAACAGCCATGGCAATAAGCTTATCTGTCGCTTTGGATGCTCCCATAGCAGCTTTAGCCTTGACAAAATCAAGCTTCTCTAAATCAGCTTCCGGAACATAACGGGCAAGAAACCGCTGCTGCTGCAGCGTAGGCTTACCTTTGAATTCTAAAGCAAGAGCTTCAGCCTCCCGTGTATCCATGGTTTTCCAGCGACTATCAAACTTAGGCAGATAATTCTTAAGCTTTTCACGAGCCACCATACCACGGATAGCATCACTGGCAACATTAAAGCTCAGATTCTTATCCTGTTCTTCCGTCAGATTGTTGAAATACTTTTGATAGGCAGGAGCAAGCTTATCGAAATTATTGACGATAAAATCTGTTTGCTTCTGTGAAACAAGCTCTTTAGCTTTATCAGCCTTAGCCACTAAATCAAAAACATCTACATGCCAATCACCATAATCAATATTGACATTACTCAGACCAGATTCACTGAAAATATCAGCAGGATTTTGTGTAGAAGATATATTGTTTCTTGCAGACTCAATACTCTCTAAAAGGGCATTCCAATTATGCTGAGTACGTGTCGGAACATCACGATCCATATCGAGCTGTAATTTAGCTCTGTCTTCAGCTACGCTTAACTTTGCAGATAAGGCCATGAAAGCCAGAAAGCCATTTGGATCAACATCTTTTACAGAAGCATCATCATAAAAGCCGAATTTAATCGCAGGATTATTTAAAAAATCTTTGCCCTTGCCATTAGCACAGGCAGCCTGCAAATCTTCCAGAAAACCATAAAAATAACCACGGGTTATATGTTCAGCATTAAAATCAAGGATCATATGAAAAGGATGATTATTATATATGCCTTCAACTTTTACTGAACCAGGCAAAGGCCTTCCATCAGGATTATCAGACATAAAATTAGCAATGCCTGAATCAACATCATTACTGAAATCAATAAAGCTCATATCGGAAGAAGAAGTACTTTCCAGTCCACTAAAATAAGAAAATTTAAGACGGCCAGGTTCTAAATCAGTCATAGAACCGGTACTTAACCCATCTCCGACAACCATATCGGATGTCACACCAAACACAGCTTTAGAATCAGAAATGCTTAATTCAGCATCTTCATGAGTTTTTGCCTGAATACTCTTATCTTCTTTGAACTTATCAATCGTTTGTTGGTAGAGAACAAGCTTCTCATCAAGAGAATCTTCTGCAATATCAGTTTCTTCTTGTTCGACATTGCTATCGTCAATTTTTATTTCTTCAGCCATTTATTACACCTCCAAAAAATGAGACTAAGGATATCGACAGGGAACTGGTGTAAGAACCAGCATTAGTAAAACATTTGATATCCATTACAACCTCAGAAATTAGTAGAGCGGGGGACAATAATCATAATCATCGTCCCTATTACGCTCAGATAGTTTTTTCTTTTCCCAAGCCTTCTGCTCGTCAATACTCTTCTTTAAGGTTTCACGATTAAGCTCAGCTTTACGCTTATTCTCCAGATCCCTGTTAACACGCACACATTTTTCAACAGCATTGTAAAAACGGACTGCTTTACGGGGATCATTAACCTTTTCCATGAGCTTTTTTATAAGCATCTCACGGGAATAGCCTTCATAGTACAAGCTTATGGCAAGCTCCATAAGACGATAATCATCATAATCAGCAGAATTCATAGCAGACCTCTTTCAATAAAATTTGCCTGCGACTGAAATTAAAATACCATTAAAGGCTATCGTCCTCGTCTGCAGATGGAGTATAATCACCAGATTTAATCAGATCCTCCAGACCGGTATGGAAATTCCATGTGTTGATAGCAGCAAGAACACCATCATCATGAAAGTACTCAAAATCAGTGATTTCTTCAGGAATAGAATAACCACATTCTTCGTTAGCACATTTCAGACGATAGCCGCTAGGCTCATAAATGCTGTCCACAACAACTTCCTGGTCCTTGCAGCCACATTTCGGGCACGGATTGATTTTAATTTCATTACCATCTTTATCAAGATAAGGATCAATCTCGACAAGCAGGTAAGCACCTAAAACATTGACGTAACCATCTTTTAACATAAAACTACCTCCAATTCTTTTTTATAAGCTCATTATCAGGCAAAGCCTTTTTGAGCTTGATTGCAACTAAATTGTTGCGCAATGCATTATCAATCTTTAGAGCATCAGCAAAATGCTTCCGAATAAGAGAATAAGCCTTATTTTTGGAAACAACACCAACCATGTCACCGTTTTCCGCAAAACATTGTACTAACATCTTGTTCACCTCGCTGTACGCACGTAATTTGTAATGTGATCGCCAACACGTACATCAAATTCCTTGTAGACCTTGTTCATGACAATGATGTCACCACGCTTCTCGTAAGGAACGATAACCATGGTTCCATCTTCGTTTTTACCAAGGATTACAGGATTGATACGTTGCAATATATTTTTCTCAAACGATAAGTACGTGTGCCAGTGCTTATCGTCAAAGACATTAAGAGGTGCCCATGCGGCACTGACTTTGCCGGTATGGTCATAGTCAAAGTTAAGGCCTTTGACATTCTCTACATCCATAACGACATTTCTGTCTTTATATCCGGCATAAACATCATCAGGCACATCCCAGCGGACAAATGGCTTTAAAAGCTCCGTTGTTTCAAGCTTTGCCTGAAATGTATGTCTGTCAGTCGAGATGATAACATTAGTAGTAATATCATGCTGATACGGCTGAATATATACATGCCAGCGTAAATCAGATTTATCATAATAAGTCTTGATGTCAAAACGCTGTCTGTCACCGCAGGTGATACGCTGAAGCTTATCGCCGGCCGGCAGAAGGATATCAGTTTTAAAGCCAGGCTTAACAAAAATAATGTTTGATGCTCCGCTCTCATAATTAAGATACTGACAATCCAAACTACGCTGAGGATAATCAGATAAGGTTGAGTCACCCATAATAACAGGCTCTTGCGGCTGCACAGCATCCTCGTAGCGCTTCAAAAATCTGTTGCCTAATGATTTACCTTCAAAAGGCTTTTGCTCACTTCCAGAAACGTTTTCCTGAGCCTTAAAAATCTTATCTACTTGGCGTGCAGTATCAGAATAGCTGCGGCCGATAGAAGCATAATAACGCTCTAAGAAGCGACGTCCGAGAGAGACTTCAGAAGAATTATCATTATCAGCTGTTTCAACTGTACTGCTACGTTGAATACCAGCTGATTTTAAAGGCTTTTGAAGCGATCTGGAAAATGAATCTAAAGCAGGTTCAGATTCCTGCTCATTATTACTTATGGAAGAAATAGGAATAATTTGAGATTTATCAGTTTCAATAGCAGGATAAACTGCTGATTTTTTAGTTTTCGGTTCAGTTTTATCTGCGGATTGAATGGTATCCCCATAATTAGCTTCTTTGAAGTTCTTTTTCCCTTGAAGCATATGTGCAAGCTGCTTACGCATAAGAGAAGATTCTTCCAAAATACTAAGTTCAGCATCATTTTCATCAAAGACACTTTGATCACCAGCTTCTTCAGCTAATGCCGCTGTGCTTACAC
>ERZ1034710.130-NODE-130-length-32071-cov-8.670633_pt1 | contig 32071 bp, 25 predicted proteins | sample MGYA00520597_ERZ1034710 | MGnify/ENA primary metagenome ERZ1034710 (study PRJEB33766, sample SAMN09781714) | gut metagenome | biome: gut microbiome | host: Homo sapiens | place: Madagascar | study: EMG produced TPA metagenomics assembly of the PRJNA485056 data set... | reverse complement strand
CAAGTATTTCTTACGTTCAAATATCATATTAGAGTACTATTTTTGATATTGGTATCATATTTTACACCGCAAAAATAATGGTTTTATCCCAAAATCCAGCACAATCAATGAAAAAACTGCGTTTATCAAGCAAAAAAAACAGTAAAACGTAGCATCGTAAACTACACAAAAATGCTTTTTAAAAAAAATGCCAGGCATGGCGAGGTGTGACTTAACGCTTCTCAACTTCCTTCCGATACTTGGTGCAATATTCAGCCAAATGAGGCAGTATTTAAGTACTTATAGCCTACTGAAACTGAATATGATGCAAGGTGTTGTGAATTTGTGTGAATGCCAAAGAAATTCTTGAAAATATGGAAGAGCTGTGTCTTCTCCTTCGGCCGAAGGAAAAAACTTGGCCATTTCCTTTGCATTTCGCTCGCCTTGCACTAACTTTGCAAATCAATCGTGGATTGGGGCTTAACGGCTCTCGGACATATAGATAATATCTGACATTTAGATAATAAAGTAAAGCAATATATAAAAATGAAGTTTACCGAACGTGACGGACTTAACCTCTTTGGTGTCAATGAAGAGGTGTTGAAAGAATGGGACAAGAATGATTTGTTCCATCGTAGCATTGATGAACGGGAGGGATGTCCCTCTTTTGTGTTTTTTGAAGGACCGCCTTCTGCAAACGGACATCCGGGTATCCATCATGTTATGGCACGTACGATTAAAGATGTGTTCTGTCGCTATAAAACGATGCAGGGTTTTCAAGTCAAGCGCAAGGCAGGTTGGGATACCCACGGACTGCCAGTGGAACTCGGCGTTGAAAAGGAGTTGGGCATCACAAAGGAAGACATCGGTAAAACTATCAGCATTGAAGAATATAATGCGCAGTGCCGTCGCAACGTGATGAAGTTCACCCAGGAATGGACGGACTTGAGCCATCTGATGGGCTACTGGGTGGATATGGAACACCCTTATATCACTTACGACAATGCGTATATCGAAAGCTTGTGGTGGCTCCTTTCTCAATTGTATCAGAAAGGGCTTCTTTATAAGGGCTACACGATTCAGCCGTACAGTCCTGCTGCAGGAACGGGTTTGAGCTCTCACGAGTTGAATCAGCCTGGCTGTTATCGCGATGTGAAAGACACCACGGTGACGGCTCAGTTCCGTATCTTGAATCCGACGGAAGATATGAAAGGGTGGGGCGAAGCCTATTTCTTGGCGTGGACAACAACGCCTTGGACTTTGCCTTCAAACACAGCCCTTTGTGTAGGCCCGTCATTTGAATACGTAACGGTTCGTACTTACAATCCATATACGGCAGAGCCCATCACTGTTGTGCTCTCTGCCGACCGCCTGTCGGCCTACTTCAAGGCTGAAGGCGCAGAACTTCCATTGGAAGACTACAAGGCTGGCGACAAGGTGATTCCTTATCGCGTCGTTGGCAGCCATAAGGGGCATGAACTTGAGGGCATGCGTTATTCGCAGTTGATGCCTTGGGTGAAACCGACAGAAAAGTTGGCAGACACGGCACCTGATTTTGTCAAGGAATATGCTCAGGCTAATCCCGATGCCGTGTTTGAAGTGGGCCATGACAAGTTTGTGGAACTCGAAGAACTTGGTTTCCGCGTGATTTTGGGTGATTACGTAACCACAGAAGACGGTACAGGTATTGTTCACATCGCGCCAACGTTTGGTGCAGACGATGCCCGCGTGGCTAAGGCTGCGCACATCCCTTCGCTCTTTATGATCACGAAGGGCGGTGAGACGCGTCCGATGGTTGATCTGCGCGGCAAGTATTATGTGTTGGACGAGTGCGACGCTACTTTCGTGGATAAATGCGTTGATCGCGAGGCATATTCGCGCCACGAAGGAGACTACGTAAAGAATGCGTATGCTCCGGAGTTCAACAAGGATGGCAAATATGACGAAAAGGCAGCCGCCAAAGCTGAGGATTTGAACATTGTCATCTGTTTGGAAATGAAGCAGGCAGGCGAGGCATTCAAGATTGAAAAGCATGTGCACAATTATCCGCATTGTTGGCGCACGGACAAGCCAATCTTGTATTATCCGCTCGACAGCTGGTTCATCCGTTCAACGGCGGTCAAGGAGCGCATGATTGAGCTCAACAAGACCATTCGTTGGAAACCGGAATCAACAGGAACGGGACGTTTCGGAAAATGGCTTGAGAATCTGAATGACTGGAACCTCAGCCGCAGCCGCTATTGGGGTACTCCGTTGCCGATTTGGCGTAACAAGGATTCGCACGAAGAGATTTGCATTGGCTCTGTTGAACAGTTGTACAATGAAATTGAGAAGAGCGTGAAGGCTGGTGTCATGAAGAGCAATCCATTGAAGGACAATGGATTCGTTCCGAATGATTACAGCAAGAATAATTATGACAAGATCGATTTGCATCGCCCTTACGTAGACAACGTGGTGCTCGTTTCCGAAACTGGCAAGCCGATGTATCGTGAAACCGACCTGATTGACGTTTGGTTTGATTCAGGTTCTATGCCGTATGCCCAGTTGCATTATCCGTTTGAGAACAAGGAATTGCTCGACAAGCGCGTTGTATATCCTGCTGATTTCATTGCAGAAGGTGTTGACCAAACGCGTGGCTGGTTCTTTACGCTTCATGCTATCGCAACGATGGTATTTGACAGCGTGGCCTTCAAGGCTGTGATTAGTAATGGTCTTGTGCTTGACAAGAACGGCAACAAGATGTCAAAGCGTCTTGGCAATGCTGTTGAGCCATTTGGCGCCATTCAGAAATATGGTTCAGATCCATTGCGTTGGTATATGATTACCAATTCATCGCCGTGGGACAATCTGAAGTTTGACGAAGACGGGGTACAGGAAGTTGCTCGCACTTATTTCGGCAAACTCTATCAGACCTATTCCTTCTTTGCCATGTATGCCAATGTTGACGGCTTTGACGGCAAGGCAGCGGAACTGCCGCTCGAAAAGCGTCCGGAAATCGACCGTTGGATCATTTCTGAGTTGAACACGCTCATTAAGAATGTCACTGAAGCATTTGAGGATTACGAGCCGACGCGTGCAGGCCGAATGATTAGCACGTTTGTGATTGACAACCTCTCCAACTGGTATGTGCGTCTCTGCCGTAAACGTTTCTGGGCTGGCGAGATGGACGACGACAAATTGAGCGCTTATCAGACGCTGTATCGTTGCCTCTTCACCGTGTCGAAATTGATGGCCCCCATCGCTCCTTTCTATGCCGACCGTCTTTATGGCGATTTGAAAGCGGCATCCGCAGAGAATGGGTGCGTGAGCGTTCACCTCTCGGCATTCCCGAAGGTTGAGGCTTCAGAAATCGACACCACTTTGGAGCAGCGCATGGAGTTGGCCCAGAAGGTGACTTCAATGGTGCTTTCTTTGCGTAAGAAGGAGCATGTGATTGTTCGTCAGCCGTTGCAGAAAATTTGCATCCCAGCCACCGACGCTTGTCAGAAAGAGAATATCGAAGCCATGTCTCAGTTGATTTTGGATGAAGTCAACGTGAAGGAACTTGAGTTCGTGGAAGGAGACATGCTCGAAAAGAAGGTGAAGTGCAATTTCCGCGTGATGGGCAAGAAGTTTGGCAAACTGATGAAGGCCGTTGCCGCTGCTGTCGGCACATTGTCGCAGGATGCCATCAACGAGCTCAGCGTGAATGGTAGCGTTCAGGTGGATGTTGACGGCCAGACGGTTGAAATCGTGCGTGAAGACGTGGAAATTGTCAGCGAAGACATCCCAGGATGGACGGTGGCAAATGACGGCGCTCTGACTGTGGCGCTTGACCTCGAAATCACGGAAGAGCTGAAGAACGAGGGCATGGCGCGTGAAATTGTGAAGCGCATCCAGGCCTATCGCAAGAGCTCAGGTTTTGAAATCACAGACCACATCCATGTTGTCCTGTCACACGACGACAATTTGCAGAAGGCCGTCGAAGCCTATCACGATTATATCTGTTCTCAGGTTTTGGCCGACAAACTGGAATTTGGCGCACCAGAATCTGGGGAAGAACTTGATTTTGAGGACTTCAAGATAAGTGTAGATATCACAAAACTATAAACCAATAGAAGAACGTGACCTGCAAAGGGCAGACATTTGTCGCAATGTCAGACCGATGTCTGCTCCCTGTGGGTTTGCGTTTTATGCACACTCCTTAATATATTAATGTCATGGCAGAAAAAACGCGTTATTCAGATGAAGAATTGGTTGAATTCAGAGATCTGATCCTTGAAAAAATTAGGTTGGCGCAACGTGACTATCAGCAGATGATGGACGTTTTGACCAACAAGGAAGGCAATGGTGTTGACGACACGATGCCGACCTATAAAATATTGGAAGAGGGTTCTATGACTCAGACCCGCGAAGAGCTCACCAATATGGCAGCCCGACAGCAGAAGTTCATACAGGGACTTCAGGCGGCATTGGTGCGCATTGAGAACAAAACCTATGGCGTTTGCCGTGTGACAGGAAAGCTGATCCCTAAAGAACGCTTACGCGCTGTGCCGCATGCCACAATGAGCATTGAAGCAAAGTTGGCAAGCAAGAAACAGTGAGGTGAGGTGGGATGAGAACTGGCGGGGCCGTGGGCTTTTGAAGCGAGTGCCGAATTTTCTGGAGCTACCGCTTGTGCTGTGCCAGTTCCCCGTTAGCCCTCATTGACAAATTTGATAGAAAAGACAGATAACGATTCAGCAGGGTTTTTTAGAAAAAAAGACCTCTGCTGAATTAGTCATGTAATGGCGTAAACAAATTCTGAGCTCAATTCTCTTGGTGTAAAATGTTTACTACCAGTTGTTTGCGTACTATTAGACTGTAATGGTTGAATGGGGGAGAGGATATATTGGCCTGTCTCGTTCAGCATAGAGGGAATATAAAAAACATTGCCTGCTTCGTTCTTGGAAACGCGTTGAGAATTAAATGTCAAACAATAAGATCATAAATACAATGGATGATAAAATTGCGATTCGTCGCCGTGTGGTGATGTCTGTCGGAGTGATTGCTTTGGTGCTTGTCATAGACCAAATCATAAAAATCGCCGTCAAGACACACATGTGGGTCGGAGAAAGAATCTCAGTGACAGATTGGTTTCAGATATTCTTTACGGAGAATAAAGGGATGGCATTCGGACTGGATTTTTTCGGAACCTTCTTCTTGGCGCTGTTTCGTTTGGTGGCAGTGGTTGGATTCAGTTATCTGCTTGCAAAACTCATCAAGAAAAAAGCACCGTATGGCTTGGTGGTCTGTTGGGCTTGCTTGATAGCCGGTGCTGCCGGCAACATCATCGACAACTGCTTCTATGGCCTGATATTTTCTGAAAGCGGCATCTGTCAGGGGCCGGTGTCTACTTTTGTCGATTGGGGAGAAGGCTACGGCTCGTTTCTTTCGGGCCGTGTTGTCGACATGTTTTATTTCCCGTTGTTTGATTGGCCAGACTGGGTGCCCTTCGTTGGTGGCGGCACTTTCTTTGGAGCAGTGTTCAACTTTGCAGATGCCTCAATCAGCTGTGGCGCCGTGGCGTTGTTGCTGTTCTATCATAAATATCTGAATGCGGAATATATGTTCGACAAGAAATTTGAAGAACCGTCTCCCCGTAAAGACGAAGAATAACATGAACCCAATGATGCAAATATTTTGTGACGTCAAGCGCAGTCGGTGTGTCCTTCAGAATTGTTTGGCATTGATTTTGCTTGTCGTATGCCTGTCGGCCTGCAAATCTGATGTTCCAGAGGATGTGCTTGACAAGCAGATGATGGAACGCGTGCTTTATGATTACCATGTGGCCCAGAGTCTGGGCGGAAACAAAAGTGCGGAGCAGGTGACACATCAGACAGACATAAGTTATAATGAGAATTATTATCTGAAGTCCGTTTTAGAGAAATATCATCTGTCGCAGGAAGATTTCGACCGCTCTTTAGCGTGGTATGCCCGTCATAGCGAAGAACTCTTCGACATATATAAGCACCTCAACGAACGCCTCTCTGCCGACATCGGTGCAGCGCCTTCAGCAGACGCTATGTATGCCAATGCGTTGACAACAGACACGCTTGACATTTGGCGCGGTTCTCGTGCCTGGTTGTTGTCGTCTGTCGGACAGAATGTCGCCTCGTTTGAGCAAGAATGCGATACGGCCGTTCATGCCGGCGACCGACTGATGCTCCGTTTTACGTCAAATTGGATCTACAGAGAAGGCATGAAATCGGCAATTGTTTGCCTTGCCTTGAATTATGCCAATGATTCAACCGCCGTTTCTGTCCTGCCAGTATATGGTTCTGGCTCTCAGGAGTTGAGCGTCAGTGTCGGGGCGAAACCGCTGAAAAGCATTTCTGGTTATGTTTACCAGCAGGCAGTCTGGGATTCCAAACCCAAACTTTGCATCATTACAGGTGTTTCTCTGATTCGCTTCAGAAACAAAACTCAGCCGGCAGCAGATGATGCTTCTTCTGGAGATTCTGTGCGCGACGAGAAAGCCGATCGCCTGAAGGGGGAGCGCGTTTTGCGCGACAGTTTGTTGCGCAACGATAGTCTGCAACGGGTGGGACACCATTTCAAGTGATGGTGAACACCGAAAAAGGCCGCTGACGTTTTCCTTTCGAGCATTTTTGATAACCTGCTTAGTAATGGTGAAAGAATAAGTTGAGCAATTTAGACAGGGCATAAGAAATAATTCCTTACTCCACAAAATTGGTCAAGTTTTTTTGCCATTACTAAAAACTATAGGACGCCCTATATGAAAGTTGAAAATACACGAGTGTCTCGCATCGCCGTTTCCCGCTTGCATCTGTCCAACGGAGAAGTTAGGAAAAACCAGGTGTTGGAATTTGATGTTAAGACAAAAAAAATTGTCAGGTTTTATCCGTTGGAGCAGGAGATTGCTTTCACGGAGTGGCGCGGTGGAGATTATTTCTTGCCGTAAAAGATTCGTGAAAACATGCTTGGCCATTGTTGGCAAGGCGTGTCCCATCCGTTGCAGCTTATAATAATGTAAAATAAATCCAGTCACCGTTATTTGAGAGGTGATGTATATATAGAAAAATATGAATCAAGACGAACTTCAGCAGAATCCGTTTTCATTGATAGCCGATTTTGACGGCGATATATCAAGTCTTTTCGACAAGGAGATTGAAGAAATTTTGCCCGTGTTGCCATTACGCAATATGATGCTTTTCCCTGGCGTTGTCGCCCCTGTTTCCGTAGGTCGCGAATCTTCCCGCAAACTGGTGCAGCAGGCCGTGAAATCAGGCAGTTTGATTGCCGTGACAACACAGCTCGACTCCACTGTTGAGACGCCGACGGCCAAGGATTTGTATCCCATTGGCGTTGTTGCCAAGGTTATGCGTGTCATTGAATTGCCTGATGGTGTGTTGACCGTTATCTTGCAGAGCTATTCACGTTTCAGATTGGGGGAAGTGACACGTATGAAACCATATATGCGTGCCCATGTCGAGAAAATTCCAGAAATCCTTCCGGAAGCAGACGATCGTGAATATACGGCACTGGTTGACACCTGCAAGGACTCCACGATACGCCTCATACGTATGAGCGACACCGTGAGAGACGAGGCCGCTTTTGCCATCCGCAATATCAGCAACCCGATTTTCCTCATCAGTTTCATTTGCACGAACCTTCCTTTCCCCATAGAGGAAAAGTCTGAACTGCTCGCCATCAACGATGAAAAAGAGAGGGCTTTCAAACTCCTCTCCATCTTGAATCGCGAAAGCCAGTATGCTACGTTGAAGCGCAACATACAAAACAGGACGCGGGAAGATCTCGATCAGCAGCAGAAAGAATATTTCCTGCAGCAGCAAATCAAGAACATACAGAGCGAATTGGGCGATGATTCGCAGAACGATGACGTCCGCGAAATCATGGAAAAAGCCAAGTGGCTCAAGATGCCCGACAAAGTGGCCGCAACATTCAACCGAGAAGTCGAAAAGCTCAAGCACATTAATATGCAAAGCCCCGACTACAACGTCCAGTTGAATTATCTCCAGACGCTCGTGTCGTTGCCGTGGGGAAAAGATACCAAGGATAACCTCAATATCAAGAATGCCGAGCGCATCTTAAACCGCGACCACTACGGAATGGAGAAGGTCAAGGAGCGCATTTTGGAGCATTTGGCCGTTTTGCGTGTCCGCCAGGATATGAAGGCCCCGATATTGTGCCTTTATGGTCCTCCGGGAGTGGGCAAGACCTCTTTGGGGAAAAGCATAGCCGCCGCTTTGGGCCGGAAATATGTCAGAATATCCTTGGGAGGTGTTCACGATGAAGCCGAGATTCGCGGCCACCGCCGCACGTATGTCGGGGCGATGCCTGGCCGCATCATCAAAAGTCTCATCAAAGCCGAGACAGACAATCCTGTGTTCATTTTGGATGAAATCGACAAGGTTTCTCAGAATAATTACAATGGCGACCCGCAGTCTGCCCTGTTGGAGGTGCTTGACCCCGAGCAAAACAACACGTTCCACGATAATTTCCTGGATCTCGACTATGATTTGTCGAAGGTGCTGTTCATTGCCACGGCAAACAATTTGAACACGATTCCTGGGCCGCTGCTTGACAGAATGGAACTGATTGAAGTGGAAGGCTATCTGACCGAAGAGAAAAAAGAAATTGCGCGTCGTCATCTCATTCCGAAGGAACAGAAAATGATGGACTTCGGTGCGCCGCTCCGCATCTCTGCGCCAGCAGTGGAATATATCATTGAGAAGTACACCCGCGAAAGCGGTGTGCGCCAGTTGGAAAAGCAGATCGACAAGGTGTTTCGCAAAACGGCCTATCTCACAGCCGTTGAAGGCAAAATGCCGTTTGAAAATGCGCCAGTCAAACCGCAGGATGTTGAAAAACTCTTGGGCAAACCCATCTTCAGCCGCGACAAGTATCAGGGCAATGAATATGCAGGCGTTGTCACCGGTCTTGCCTGGACGGCTGTCGGCGGAGAAATCCTCTTCATCGAAACCAGTTTGAGTCGCAGCAAAGCGCCGAGACTGACGCTGACAGGAAATCTGGGCGACGTGATGAAGGAGTCTGCTATTTTGGCGCTGGAATATGTCAAAGCCCATGCGTCGATGCTGGACATTGACTACCGTCTGTTTGAGCAATGGAGCGTTCATGTCCATGTGCCAGAAGGCGCAACTCCCAAGGACGGTCCGTCGGCAGGCATCACGATTGCCACTTCCCTGGCTTCAGCCTTCACTCAGCGTAAGGTGCGTGCAAACACAGCCATGACCGGCGAAATAACCCTTCGCGGCCGCGTGCTTCCTGTTGGCGGCATCAAGGAAAAGATTTTGGCTGCCAAACGTGCCGGCATCAAAAACATCATCATGAGCAAGGAAAACGAGAAAGACATCCAGGAGATAAAATCCAGCTATGTCGATGGTTTGCAGTTCTTCTTTGTGGAAAATGTTCAGGATGTGTTTAACATTGCCTTGCTCAAGGAGCGCGTTGACAATCCGCTTGACTTGACCATCAAGGAAGAGCCGGCAGAAAACAAGTGATGCCAGAGCCGTCTCTGACCATCAGATGGCCTGCTTGACATGAAAATACTAATTTATGAAATTTGAATTACAACATACAGACACGACAAGTTCTGCCCGTGCTGGTCTGATTACAACGGACCACGGGCAGATTCAAACCCCCATATTCATGCCCGTCGGCACCTTGGGTAGCGTCAAGGGCGTTCATTTGCGCGAACTGAAAGACGACATCCAGGCCCAGATTATATTGGGAAATACCTATCATTTATATCTGCGCCCGGGATTGGACGTCATTGAGCGTGCAGGCGGCCTCCATAAGTTCAATGGATTCGACCGCCCCATGCTGACAGACAGCGGTGGCTTTCAGGTATTTTCGTTGACAGGCATCAGAAAACTGAGCGAGGAGGGATGCGAATTTCGTTCCCACATCGACGGAAGTAAGCATTTCTTCACGCCCGAGAAAGTGATGGACATCGAGCGCACAATCGGCGCAGACATCATGATGGCGTTCGACGAATGCCCTCCTGGCACAGCCGATTTCTCCTATGCCAGAAAAAGCCTTACGCTGACCCACAACTGGATGAAGCGCTGTTGGAAACGTTTTCATGAAACGGAGCAGAAATACGGCTACCACCAATCGCTCTTCCCCATCGTGCAAGGTTGCGTCTATAAAGACCTGCGTCAAGAAAGTGCGCGTTTCATGAGCGATTTCAACGCAGAGGGCTATGCCATTGGCGGCTTGGCCGTTGGCGAGCCTGCCGAAGTGATGTATGATATGATAGAAGTGGTGAACGACATCCTGCCGCAAGATCGTCCGCGCTACCTGATGGGTGTGGGTACTCCTGTCAATATCCTGGAAGGCATTGAGCGTGGCGTGGACATGTTTGATTGCGTGATGCCCACAAGAAACGGACGCAATGCCATGATTTTTACGGCAGAGGGCATGATTAACATGCGCAATGCAAAATGGAGCACTGATTTTTCTCCCGTCGACCCCAACGGCCACTGCTTCGTTGATACCCAATATTCAAGGGCTTATCTCCATCATTTGTTCAAGGCGAAGGAATTGTTGGCCATGCAGATTGCCAGCATCCATAATCTGGCCTTCTATCTGTGGCTCGTCAGAGAAGCCCGCCAGCAGATACTGGCCGATAACTTCGCTTCCTGGAAAAAGGAAATGGTGGAACGCCTGTCACGGCGCCTGTGATTTTTCAACAGACGCTGTAAGGGTGTTCTATAAATTAGCTTGAGCTGATTTTACATTTATCGCGAAGCAGATTGTTGTATTTCAAAGACGAGCATAGCGAGCTATGTGAGTCTTTGAAATACAGCAAGATGCGAGTGAGAACTGTAAAAGCGGCCAAGTCAATCCTAAATAAAGAATCTCCATTAAAACTAATTTATAGAACATCCCTGTAAGGCCCTGCGATGGAAATGCCATACTTTAATTTTGCAACGCGCTCTCAGGCGCATCATCCCCAACAATGAAAGATACAGGTAAAAATACAAACATAGGCAAGCGTCTGGCAACATGGATGAAGCAGGCAATGGGGTCTGTCAGAATTGGACGGATTGATTGGTACATCATGAAGAAATTCTTGAGCACCTACGTCTTCCTCATTGCCATTGTCATCCTCATTGCCATTATCTTCGACTACAACGAGAAGATCGACAAGTTCACGCAGTCGCACGTGCCAGTCCGGAAAATAGTCTTCGATTATTATCTGAACTTCATCCCCTATTTCTCCAACCTGTTCAGCCCCCTCTTCGTCTTCATTGCCGTTATCCTCTTCACCTCCAATCTGGCTTCCAATTCAGAAATAATCGCCATGAAAGCCGCAGGCATGAGCTTCCGCAGGCTCTTGCGCCCCTATATGCTCTCGGCCTTCCTGATAGCTGTGGTCACCTTTTTTCTGGGAGCTTACGTCATTCCTGTCGGCAACATTTCGAGGGTGAATTTCGAGAATGCCTACGTCAAGAAAAAAAGCACCACCACGGCCGATAACGTGCAAATGCAGGTCGACACTGGCGTTGTTGCCTATATAACCCATTTCGACAATGTGACGAAAAGCGGCTACGGATTTTCATTGGACAAGTTTGTCGACAAAAAACTTGTTTCGCACCTGACCGCCCAGAATATCCAGTACGACACGCTGTCTGACCGGCGCTATAGCTGGGCAATCCGTATGTACAATATACGCACGCTGAAAGGCAGGCGCGAGAAAATATCAAGTGGGGAAAAGCTCGACACCATGATCATGATGGAGCCCTCCGATTTCTTCTACACCAAAAACCAGCAGGAAACAATGACCCTGCCACAGTTGGGAGAATTTATCGGAAAACAGAAAATGCGCGGAGCGCCCAACGTCAACACTTTTGAGGTGGAATACCACAAGCGTTTCGCCATGCCCTTTGCCGCTTTCATCCTAACGGTCATCGGCGTGTCGCTTTCCTCCCAGAAACGTAAGGGAGGCATGGGAATCTCTCTGGGCATCGGGTTGGCTTTGAGCTTCGCCTACATCATGTTCCAAACCGTCTCTGCCACTTTCTCAACGAATGCCGGGATGCCCGCCGCTCTGGCCGCCTGGATTCCCAATGCCGTGTTTGCCGTCATTGCCTTTATTCTCTACAAGCGGATGCCAGAGTAACCTTGCTCTTCCTTCCCCATGCAGGCATCCGTTCTTAGCAATCCGAATTTTTAAAACGTCACCCACACCCATGTATTTCTCAGATTTAGAACTTAGCGACGACATCCTCGACGCTCTTTACGATATGCACTTTGACGAATGCACCCCAATCCAGGAACAGTGCATTCCCCCAATCCTTGAAGGCCGTGATGTCATGGGCATCGCCCAGACCGGCACAGGAAAAACCGCGGCCTATCTTTTGCCCCTGCTGACCTTGCTCCGTCAAAATCCCCATCCTGCCGATGCCGTCAACTGCTTGATCATGGCTCCTACGCGTGAGTTGGCCAAGCAGATAGACCAGGCCATGCAGGGCTTTGCCTATTATATGGACGTCAACGGTGTGGCCGTCTACGGCGGTAACGACGGTACGCGCTATGAGCAGGAAAGAAAAAGCCTGAGCTCTGGCGCTGATGTGGTCATTGCCACCCCTGGCCGCCTCATCACGCATTTGCAGTTGGGCACGCTCGACCTTTCTCGCACCACCCATCTCGTGCTCGACGAGGCCGATCGCATGCTGGACATGGGCTTCAGCGAAGACATCCTCAAGATTGTTGCGGAAATGCCACGCGAGCGCCAGACCATTCTCTTCTCAGCCACCATGCCGCAGAAGATAACGGCCTTGGCAAACAGCATCATGAACGACCCCGTGCAGGTGAAAATTGCCGTGTCCAAGCCCGCTGAAAATATCGACCAAAGCGTTTACGTATGCAAGGAAAGCGACAAGACGGCGCTCGTGAAACACGTGCTTTCGTCACACGGCTCCAGTCGCGTCATTCTTTTTGCTGGTGCCAAGCAGAAAGTCAAGGAACTGGGTATCCTGCTTTCCCGCCGAGGCTATAACGCCGCGGCCATGCATTCCGACCTCGAGCAGAAGCAGCGCGATGAAGTCATGCTCGCGTTCAAAGCCGGGCGCATTGACATCCTTGTCGCCACCGACATTGTTGCGAGAGGAATAGACATCGACGATATCAAACTCGTCATCAATTACGACGTGCCGCACGATGCTGAAGACTACGTGCACCGCATCGGCCGAACGGCACGCGCAGGGCGCGAAGGTAGCGCCGTGACGTTGGTGGGCGAGCGCGATGTCCCTTCGCTCCGTGAAATTGAAAACTTGCTGGAAATCGAGATACCGCGTGCTGTTCTCCCCGAGGGCTTCATGGCTCCGTCGGAGCAGACAGATCTTTCCAAAGGCCGCCATGCCGACAGGAAGAGAAGAAAGGGCGGCTCTGGAGATGCAAAAAAGGAACAAGGGCGGAAGCAGGGTGGAAACCGAAACCGCGGAAACCGCCACGGCAAGCCTTCAGCTAAGAAAGCCGATGCGTCGCAGGTTGTTCCAGAAAATGGCAAAACCGCTGTGCCCGACGGGCAGATGGCTTTGGCTGAAACAGCCGAGAACAAAACGGCAGCAAGCAAAACGGCACGCCGTTCGCGGCACCACCGACGTAGAAAAACGCAACAAGGTGTGGAAAGCGCGGCGGGAGACGCAGAAAAAACACTTGGATAATTATCGAACACGGATAGTTGAGGCTTAGAACCCCGTTCCACCATTACTATAAATAAAATATATGTCGGATTTCCTGAGTAGGCTGCAAGCATTAAAATTCCAAACCGAAGAGAATTCCTGGAAGGAACTCAAAAGAAGCGGGCGCGTGTTTTTCAGACTTGAGAAGACTGAAAAGGGCGTGGCATTGAGTGTCGTAGACGAAAAGGGTATCCTTGTTGACGTTGACAGCCGTTATTATGAACCTGAGGAATCTCAACTGATCCGTAGCATTGAGCATATACAGCGGGAGCGTCAGTTTCGCATTATATGGGAAGAAACGGACAAGTCGGTAAATCTTTGTGATCATCCGTATTTGTGCCATCAGTTGGTGCGTTGCAAAAACATCGTCGACGGGAAAATGACGCCCATTGTTTTCCATTCCGATGAGACTTTCTTGCAGTTGCGCTTGAAGAAAGAGGGTGTTGATTTCCATCCTTCGGTGCGCGTTGCCGCCTGCGAAGGAGAGAAAACTGTCGTGATGCTTTCCGAATGTTTCGCCTGGGCGGGAAGCGGCATTTATCAGGTGCGGCCGATTGGTGGCAATTACCATAGCCGGACTCGAACTGTTGGGAGAAGCGTTGGAAGAAAACGGCATTGATTATGTGAGCATGACTGGTGCTACACGCGATCGGAAAATGGTGATTGAGCGCTTTCAAGGAGATTTCCGTTGCAGGGTGATGCTCATGACGCTGAAAACAGGTGGTGTCGGCTTGAACCTAACGGCGGCCGACATGGTTCGTCAGATATACCAAAAAATCAACACTTGTCCGAGTGCGCTGTTGATCAAACTCCTGTTGCCTCAAGTGAGCGGTTTCAAGTCCAAGCAGTTAGACGGCTGTCAGGTCAACGATTTGATCAGAAATATTTGCGGCGTGCTGTCGCAACTCGATTCAGAGAAATGGATGCTTGTTGATTATTTCTTGGTGAACGTCAGGACGCAAGCTTCAGACAAACTTAAGCAGCCAGAAGGCACCTACGAGCTATTCTATGAGGATTATTTCTATAAGTCAGTACTTGTCAACGGATACACAAACAGTATCATCTCCTTGGACAACGTCATTAGCGACTTGTCTAATCCTTTTGTGAAATCATTTTTGTTCCTGTTGGCGAGCCTCGGCATCGTGGAAATTGCATACAGCGCTGTTCCGCCGTCCAATGCCACCAGCATATAAGACACGTTGCAATTTGTACGGATAACAGAGCTCGGTCAGTTTGTAACTGGTCTTATTGGCCATTATAACGAAACAGGAAAAGGGGGAACTCAGACGGACTTCGCCATCGACGACGAGCGTCTCTTATTGAAGTTAAACAATCCGAAAAGCCCCTATGCTTTCGTGCTTGAAAAGTTTGGGAAGAGCGTCACATCGTCGCTCTATCGTGTTGACTATGGCACCTTCCTGGAGGGTTGCACAACGGCAGATGATGTCAACGAACGCATTGCGCTTTTCAAACGCTATTTCGGTGAAGAATTGCCGGAGGTGTGGACCAGTTTCTTCAAGGACGTTCTGTTGCGTTGCTCCCCGCTGGCAACCGTCGGTAAGAAATACATGCTCCGCCGTATAGATGCCAAAGACAAGCGCCTTCAGAACGTCATCCTGACGGACGAATGTCTCAAGAAACACATTTTGAGGGCTGAGAACTATATTCTGCTCATCGAGCAGGATTATTGGAATGTGGTGGTTGAAAGGCTGAGGACTTATGGCTATGTGCTGTAGTTCACGCTTTGCTTTCCATCAATTCCCGTTCTCCGTCATTAGCTTGTAAAAAGGCATATTGAATCTCGGCTTGACCTTCCCGTTTTTTGTAGTAATGGTAAAAGAATAAGTTGAGCAATTTTGACTTGTATTTTTGTTGGTTTTGGAATTTGGAAGAGGGAGCATAGCGGGCTATGTGACCGATGACAAATATCAAAAGCGGCAAAAAGACAGGGCATAAGAAATAACTTCTTACTCCACAAAATTGGTCAAGTTGTTTTTTTACCATTACTTAGCAAAAAAATGCCCAATCATTTTGCCCTCTCCCTGCTTTGCAGTAACTTCGTGCCGTTTTATCAAGAACAGGGCGGCGGACGTGGAGGCTTCCTCCCGTACCTGTCGTTCCCATATATAATTCAGGATAATCTTATGAAGTATTATTTGATGATTGTCGCTTCGGCAATACTCATGTTGTGTGCCTGCCGGGGAGAAAAAACAGAAACAGCGGAAACAGTTTCAGTGGATTCCGTTCCCGACAGCCTTGCCACCGACAGCCTCGGCGCTGACACCGCGGAGCCTCCAGTGGCGGCCGATGGTCTCTTCGACGACTTTATGTATAATTTCATGCGTAATAGGAAGTTCCAGAAGAAACGCATTAAGTTTCCTTTGGAAAACCTCGTGGACGGGAAAAACAAACCCATAGCAGAGGGCGCGTGGAAATTCGACCCCGTATATGTCCGTGAGGAGGTCTACACCATGCTTTTCGATGACGAAAAAAGCGTGACCAGCGAAAAGGACACGAGCGTTCACCACGTCATCGTGGAATGGGTTTATCTTGACAAGGGGCGCGTCAAGCAATATCATTTTTTTAAAGAAAAAGGCCAGTGGAGGCTCTTCCGTTTGGACACGCACAACATCGGCCGGAATGCTAACCGCGACTTCTTTGAGTTTTACAAGCGCTTTTCAACCGACCCCGACTTCCAGATGGCGCATATCGCCAACCCATTTGAGTTCAAGACGTATGACTCCGACAATTTCCAAGCCATCGATGGGGTGCTCGACGTGGCGCAGTGGCCCGACTTCAAGCCCGATATGCCCTCCGGACGCATCACGAATATCAACTACGGACAGCGGTATTCAAACAACGGGCAGCGTGTGTTGGTCATTACAAGCCCCTCGGCGGGAATGAGCTGCACGTTGAGCTTCAGAAAGCACAGAGGCGTTTGGGCGCTGGTCCGAATGGAGAGCATATAGTGCCTCCGGCAGGTAGTCCAGTAAACGCGTGCGCCGTTTTGATGCCTGAGAGAAGAGGGTGTCGAAATGTCCGTTTGATATAAAAGTTGCATATTTTTAAGGAATATAATTCGTATGAAGACAGAGAACAACTATTCGTTGTCGGCCCACAATACTTTTGGCATAGATGCCCGTTGCCGGCAGTTTGTTGAGTATGAAACGGTGGACGAACTCCGGGATTTCATCTCCCGCAGACTCGCTGATACTACTTCAGAAACTTCCCTTCCCCTGCTGCACATCGGCGGCGGAAGCAATCTCCTCTTCACCACTGATTTCCCGGGTATTGTTCTGCACTCCGCCATCAAAGGCGTGGAAGTTGAAATGAGCGATGCGGCCAGACGGGAAGTGGTGGTCAAGGCCGGAGCAGGGGAGAATTGGGACGACTTTGTGGCCCGCTGCGTTGAGCAGGGCTATTATGGTCTGGAGAATCTGTCGTACATCCCTGGCGAAGTGGGTGCCAGCGCTGTGCAAAATATCGGCGCCTATGGCAGCGAAGTGTGCCAGTATATAGAAAAGGTGGAGACCGTTGATTTACACGATGGTTCCCTTCGCATTTTCCTCCCCTCAGAGTTGCATTATGCCTATCGCAGCAGTGCTTTCAAACATGAATTGAAGGGGCGCTATGCCGTGACGTCCGTCTGCTATCGCCTTTCAAACGTCTTTCGCCCCAATCTCTCCTACGCCGCTCTGACGCGTGCCCTTCAGGAACAAAGCATCGACGTGGAGACTTTGACGGCAGCGTCTCTGCGTCAAGCCGTCATCAATGTGCGTCGTGGTAAATTGCCCGAGCCTTCTGAAATCGGCAGTGCCGGTTCCTTCTTCGTCAATCCCGTTGTGTCAAGCGAAAAATTCTGTCAGCTGCAGCAGCAATATCCTGGCATGCCGCATTATGCCGTTGAAAATGGCGTAAAAATCCCCGCAGGCTGGATGATTGAGCAATGCGGCTGGAAGGGAAAGAACCTCGGCCGCGCTGGGGTCTACGAAAAACAGGCCCTTGTCTTGGTCAATCGCGGCGGTGCTACGGGTGCCGACATCGTGCGCCTCAGTGACGCTGTGCGTGCTGACGTTGCAGAAAAATTCGGCGTAGACATCCATCCGGAGGTCAATTTTATATAATAAAGCGGGTATTCAAAATATTTTGTAGTAATGGTGAAATAATAAGTTGAGCAATTTTGACCTGTATTTTTGTTGGTTTTGGAATTTGGAAGAGGGAACATAGCGGGCTATGTGACAATGACAAATACCAAAAGCGGCAAAGAGACAGGGTATAAGAAATGACCCATTATTCCTCAAAATTGCTCAAGTTATTTTTCAACATTGTATATTGTCTGTGTCGGAAGAGTATGCGACAAGGCAATATAGACTAATTTTGAACACCTGCTTAGTAAAACCCAAACCGCTCAAGATGAAGTTACGTTTTTTAGGAACAGGCACCAGCACGGGCATACCGCAAGTGGGGTGTAGCTGTCAGGTGTGCGCCTCGGCAGACCCGCGCGACAAACGGCTACGCACTTCCGCATGGATTGAGACCGACTGCGGAGAAAGTATCTTGATCGACTGCGGCCCTGATTTCCGCCAGCAAGTACTCTCACTTAACCATTTTAGCCGCATCAGCGCTGTGCTCCTCACGCATGAACACTACGACCATGTTGGGGGTATCGACGACTTGCGCCCCTTTTGCGTCTTTGGCGAAATCCCCGTCTTTGGCGATGCCATTTGTCTGGAACACCAGCGTGAGCGTATGCCATATTGTTTTGCGGAGCACAGGTATCCTGGTGTTCCCAAGATTTCGCTACATCCCGTGCGCCCCGGTGAAGTTTTCCGCGTTGGAAAGCAGGAAATCCTTCCTTTTGTGGTGATGCACGCCCAGCTGCCCATCATGGGCTATCGTTTCGGACGCACGGCCTACATCACCGATATGAAAACCATTCCCGACGAGAGCCTCCCTCTTCTGGAAGGTGTGGAAACGCTCATCGTCAACGGGCTGCGTTTTGAACCGCACGCCAGCCATCAGACCATTGAAGAAGCTGTTGCTTTTTCGCGCCGTGTACAAGCATCGCACACCTATCTCGTCCACATGAGCCATCATGCCGGACTCCACGTTTCGCTCGAAGAACGTTTGCCCGACAACGTGCATGCTGCTTATGATGGTTTGGAAATTGAATGTCGCTGAAGTGTACTGGGGGCGGATGCTGTATAATCTTCTTTAAAGCCCCTTCCCAAAATAGTTAAACCCTTTCTTCTCACGGCTCCTCGTTCTTCTTTATTAATACTTAACACGTCTGCCGTGAAAAAATGTGGCGTCAGAACTTGCCTGCGTGAAATGAAAAAAGTAATTTTGCATGCAATAAAAAAACACCTTAGCATTATGTACTCAGATTTTATTGCCGACAAAATTGTTATGGAGGGCTTGACGTTTGATGATGTCCTCTTGGTCCCTGCCTATTCAGAAGTACTGCCGCGTACCGTCAGTCTGTCAACGAAATTTTCTCGCAACATCGATTTGCAGATTCCTTTCGTGACAGCAGCTATGGACACTGTGACAGAAGCACCAATGGCCATTGCCATTGCGCGAGAAGGTGGTATCGGTGTGATTCACAAAAACATGAGCATCGAAGACCAGGCGCGTCAGGTGGCCATTGTGAAGCGTGCAGAAAATGGTATGATTTATGACCCCGTAACAATTCAGCGTGGCCGTACAGTTAAGGATGCGCTGGCTTTGATGCGCGAATACCACATCGGAGGTATTCCTGTCGTTGACGACCAGATGCACCTGGTTGGTATCGTGACCAACAGAGACCTGCGCTTTGAACGCAACCTCGACAAGAAGATTGACGAGGTGATGACTTCTGAGAATCTTGTGACCACCAATACGCAGACCGATCTTCTGAGCGCCAGCCAGATTCTTCAGGAAAACAAGATTGAAAAACTTCCTGTCATTGACAAGGACGGCAAGTTGGTCGGTTTGATTACTTATAAAGATATCACCAAGGCCAAGGATAAACCGATGGCATGTAAGGATGCCAAGGGACGTTTGCGTGTGGCCGCAGGTGTCGGCGTGACGGCAGACACTTTGCAGCGTATGGAAGCCTTGATTCAGGCAGGTGCCGACGCCATTGTCATTGACACGGCGCATGGTCATTCAAAATACGTGATTGAAAAGCTCCGCGAGGCCAAGGCTTCTTTCCAAGGTGTTGACATTGTGGTGGGAAATGTTGCCACAGGCGATGCTGCACGCATGCTCTATGAGGCAGGTGCTGACGCTGTCAAGGTCGGCATCGGTCCGGGTTCTATTTGTACCACCCGTGTGGTTGCAGGTGTCGGTGTGCCTCAGTTGTCGGCCGTTTACGATGTAGCCCAGGCGTTGAAGGGAACAGGTGTGCCCTTGATAGCTGATGGTGGTTTGCGTTATTCCGGCGACATTGTCAAAGCGCTTGCAGCTGGTGGCTTTTGTGTTATGATTGGTTCGTTGGTGGCTGGAACGGAAGAAAGTCCGGGTGAAACCATCATCTTCAACGGCCGTAAGTTTAAGACCTATCGTGGTATGGGCAGCTTGGAGGCTATGGAGAATGGTTCTAAGGATAGATATTTCCAGTCGGGCGTTGTTGAAGTCAAGAAACTCGTTCCAGAGGGTATAGCTGGACGTGTTCCTTACAAAGGCTCGGTTCAGGAGGTTATTTACCAGATGGTCGGCGGTTTGCGCTCAGGTATGGGCTACTGCGGTGCCGGCACTATTGAGCAGTTGCACAACGCCAAGTTTACAAGAATTACGGGTGCTGGTGTGATGGAAAGCCATCCGCATGACATCACCATCACAAGCGAGGCTCCCAACTATAGCCGCTCTGAATAAAAAAGATATGCGATTCGTTTTGACGGATTAAATATAAAATAATGTCACCCTTCTACTGTGAATTCATGGTGGCTTGACCATGTACACATCGCGTGTGTTATGGTTTAGGCGAATCTTTAGGCACAGTGGAAGAGTGGCATTTTTCAGTTAATCTGGGTGCGGATTCAGCTCCTGGGTTTTCATGACACCTTAACATATTCCTTTCCTTTCTACTCAATGAAAAAGTTTTTCTTACCCATATTTGCCTTGGCATTTTCTTTGAGCGTGTTTGCCCAAAGCAATGACCCTGTTTTGATGCATATTAACGGCAAGCCCGTCACTCGGAGTGAGTTTGAGTATTCCTATAACAAGAACAGCAACATCGAAGGTGCTGTGGAGCACAAAACGGTGGACGAATACGTCGAAATGTTTGTGAATTACAAACTCAAGGTGGAAGCTGCGGAAGCGATGCGCATGGACACGCTTTCGAGTTTCAAAGGCGAATTTTCCCAATATCGCGACATTCAGTTGAAGCCGTTTCTGGTTGATTCCGCCTTCATCGACTCCGTTGCCTACAGCGTGTACACCCAGACCCAGGCGCAGTTGAAAGGGAAAGATATGTTGCGCGTGGCCCACATCCTGCTTATGGTGCCGCAAAATGCCACACAGGGCGCGGTTGACTTCACGTCACATCGCATAGATTCCATCTACGATGCCCTTAAGCATGGTGCCGATTTTGCTGAAATGGCTAAGCAGTTTTCTGACGATAGGGGCACGCGTGCCAAGGGCGGCGAACTGCCTTGGATTGGGCCGGACATGACCTTGAAGGAATTTGAGGATGCTGCCTATGCCCTTCAGAACGGCGAAATGTCGCGCCCTGTCAAGACTTCCGTGGGATTCCACATCATCAAGATGCTCGAACGTAAGCAACTCGAACCGTATGCCCAGTTGAAATCCATGATTGTTGAAGGACTGAAGCGTCAAGGCATCGAGGAAAACTCGGCCGACTATCGTATTGGCAAGATAGTGGAGGCAAGCCACGGACGACTGACCCGTGAAGCGGTGCTCGACAGCGTGATGAATGCTGAGGTTGCCACCAATGCTGATTTGAAGTACCTCATTGAGGAATACCACGACGGACTGCTGCTTTACGAAATCAGCAAACAGGAAATTTGGGACCCAGCTTCAAACGATAAGCAGGCGCTCGCTAAAATTTTCAAGAAGAACAAGAAAACCTATGCGTGGGACGAGCCGCGCTTCAAGGGCTTTGTCATCTCTGCCAAGAGCGAGCAGGCGCTGAAGAAGGCCAAGAAGTTGCTCAAGAAGTATGGCGAAGGAGAATGGCAGGCCGAAATCAAGAAGCAGTTGAACAAAGACTCTGTGCAGGTCCGCGTTGTTGGTCCCGTCTTGGTCAAGAAAGGCGAAAACAAATTGGCCGACCAGTTTATTTTTGGCGGTGACGAAGTGAAGACGAGAGCCCCGTTTGTGTTTGCTGGCGTGCAGGGTAAAAAACTTAAGCAGCCAGCCACTTATGTCGACGTCAAGTCGCAGGTGGAAACCACTTTGCAGGAACGTCTCGAAAAGGCTTGGATTGAAAAGCTCCGTCAGCAGTTCCCTGTTGAAATAGATAAGGCTGTGCTCGCCACGGTGAACAAACACTAAGCGTGGAGCGCGCAGGAATAATCAATCCACGATCAAAAGTCATTCTCCTGTTTCTAAGTAATGGCAAAAAAAAGACTTGACCAATTTTGTAAGTAAGGATTTATTTCTTATGCCCTGTCAAAATAGCTCAATTTATACTTTCACCATTACTAAGTATAACTCATAAGCATCAATGAATAAAAGAAATTTATTGCTTTCGGCCTTCATGTCGCTCGGCTTTGCCGGCGCCTTCGCGCAGGTTCAGAAATCCAACGTCGTTGACGAAGTGATTTGGGTGGTTGGCGACGAGCCGATTTTGCGTAGCGATGTCGAAGAAGCACGAATTAGCGCCGAATTGTATGGCGAACATATTGACAATCCATATTGCGTGATTCCTGAGCAGTTGGCCATTCAGAAACTCTTTCTGCATCAGGCGGCGCTCGACAGTGTGGAAGTCGATGAGGCACGCGTCATCCGTGCTGCCGATGAACAGATTAACCGCGCCATCCAGAATTTCGGTTCGCGCGAGAATGTCGAAACCGTTGCACGCAAGTCGATTGCCCAATATCGCGAACAGCAGAAAACCATGTACCGCAACAACCTGATGATTGGTCAGGTGAGGGAGAATATCACCAAAAACGTCAAGGTGACGCCGGCAGAAGTACGCAAGTATTTCTCAAGCCTCCCCGAGGACAGTTTGCCGCTCATCCCCACACAGGTAGAGGTGCAGATCATCACGTCTGTCCCTAAAGTGAGCCGTGCGGAAGTGGAACGCATTGAGTCGCGCCTGCGCGATTTTGCTAAGAGAATCAACAGCGGCGAGTCTGAATTTTCAACCCTCGCCAAGATCTATTCCCAGGACGGTTCTGCCCGTAACGGTGGAGAGTTGGGCTATTCAGGTCGCAACCAGTGGGTGCCTGAGTTTGCCAATGTCGCTTTCAGTTTGAACGACCCGAAGAAGGTGTCGAAAATCGTGAGAACAGAATTTGGCTTCCATATCATCCAGCTTATTGACAAACGTGGCGATAGAATCAACGTGCGCCACATCCTGCTCAAACCAGAAATCGAGGAAAGCGAATATGAGCGTGCCTTAGGCCGCTTGGATTCCATCGCCGACGACATCCGAAACGACAAGTTCACTTTCGACGAGGCCGCTCCGCTGCTTTCCGATGACAAAGACACGAGAAACAACAATGGCATCATGGCCTATACCGACATGGAGACGGGACTCGTCACTTCCAGATTCCAGATGTCGCAGCTGCCAGCCGACGTGGCCAAGGTGGTGGAGCATCTCAAGGTGGGAGAGGTGTCGAAGGCATTCAGAATGACAAATAGCAGTGGTGCCGAGGTCTGCGCCATCGTGCGCCTCAAAAATAGGACCGATGCACACCGCGCCAGCATGACCGAGGACTTCCAGACTTTGAAAGACATCGTCTACGGCAAGCGTTGCGAGGCCGTGGTTGACGATTGGATCCGCGAAAAGCAGAAGAATACGTACATCCGCATCAATGACAACTGGAAACATTGTGATTTCAAATATCCAGGTTGGGTGAAATAAAAGCGGTGTGCTGAAAATTATCACCGGGAATCCTGCCTCGTTGTGCCAGACGGCGGCATATGTAATGGTGAAAGAATAAGTTGAGCAATTTTGACCTGCATTTTTGTTGGTTTTGGAATTTGGAAGAGGGAGCATAGCGGGCTATGTGACTGATGACAAATTTCAAAAGCGGCAAAAAGACAGGGCATAAGAAATAACTCCTTATTCCTACTCCACAAAATTGGTCAAGTTATTTTTTTTCCATTACTATATAGGCAAGCGTAAAAACCAGTTCGTAATCCGCAATTTGAATGAGGTTGAAAAATAAACAACACAGATATAGTTTTATCAGCAACAAGACGTGGGCCATTTGGGCCTTCGTCTTGTCTGTCGTTATAGGCGGTCATGCCAAAGTGTTTTCCTTCTCGTCTTCCAACGACAAAAAAGAAGACCGTCTGCATTTGGTGCACGCCGACAATTGGGTGTATGACCAATATGAAATTCCCGGTGCGCAGCGTTTGAGCGGCAACGTGAAATTTCAGCATGGCGGAATGATATTGCGCTGCGACAGTGCCGTATATTTTCAGGCCAGCAATTCCTTTGAGGCATTTGGGCATGTGCGCATGACACAGGGCGACACCCTCTCCCTAACGGGTGAGCGCCTCTATTATCGCGGCGACGACCAGATGGCCGAGGTGCGCCAGAATGTCATTATGAAACATCGTGGGCAGACCCTTTATACCGATTCGCTCAACTACGACCGCCTCTACGCCTTCGCCTATTTCTTCGACGGCGGCAAACTCGTTGACGGCAAAAGTGTGCTTACGTCTGATTGGGGAGAATATCATACAGACACCCGCAAGTCGGTGTTTAACTACAACGTCGAACTTAACAACCCCAAATTCAGAATCATCACCGATACGCTCAATTATGACATCATCACCAAGTGGGTAGATGTCTGCGGCCCGTCCAACATCTATAGCGGCGACGACAGAATCTATACCGAGCAGGGTAGCTATAATACGGAGAGCGAACAGGCCAAACTCTATAAACACCCTATCATCTACAACAAAACGGGGATGATGGAAGGCGATAGCGTTTTTTATGACAAAAAAACGGGGGAGGCCCTTGGATATAACAACGTTGTCTATCGCGACACGGTCGGGAAATACAATATGTATGGCGATTTCTGCCATTATAATGAGCACTCAGGAAAGGGACTGGCAACGGGAAAAGCTTGGGCGGAATATTTTTCCGACGGCAACGACACGCTCTATGTGCATGCCGACACGATGAAGGTGTTCACCTACAATATGGAAACCGATAGCATCTATCGCGTTGTTCACGGATATTTTCATGCCCGTGCTTACCGTGCGGACATACAAGCTGTGGCCGACTCGCTTGTTTTCTCAACCAAAAGCAGAGCATTGTCTCTTTATAGAGACCCCATCGTTTGGAGCGACAACCGCCAGATTGTTGGTGAGGAAATCCACGCTTTTGCCAACGACTCCACTATCGACAGTGTGCGCGTCATGCGGCAGGCCATGCTTGTGGAACGCTTGGATTCCCTGCATTTCAATCAGGTTAGTGGCAACCTGATGCGTTCTTATTTTGAAAATGGGAAAATCAAAATGAATTGCGTTGACGGCAATGCGAACGTGGTCAACTATCCGTTGGAAAGAGACAGCACCATCATCTATCAGAATGCCACCGAAACCGCAAAGATTCGCATGACGATGAAGGACGGCAAGATGCAACGCTTGTGGGCACCAGGGTCCAAGGGCACGTTTTATGTGGCCGGACTGGCGCCGCAGGAGAAGACCCTGCTGCCAGGCTTTGCCTGGTTTGACTATATTCGTCCCATTGATAAAAACGATATCTTCGAGTGGCGGCCGAAAAAGAAAGGGACAGAACTCAAGCCTTCTGTGCGTCATGAAGCCCCGTTGCAGAAGTTGAACGTGAAGTGACCTCCTACTTATTACCCCCCCCTCTTTAGGTAATGGTCAAACCTACTTACAAACGAGAATAGAAAAACAGTATGAGCGACATAATAAAACTGCTTCCGGATTCTGTTGCCAATCAGATTGCAGCGGGAGAGGTCATCCAGCGTCCGTCGTCTGTCATCAAGGAACTTGTTGAGAACGCCATCGATGCCGGAGCAACGTCCATTCAGGTCATCGTTGTCGATGCGGGAAAGACCTGCATACAGGTGGTTGACAACGGAAAGGGAATGAGCGAGACCGATGCCCGTTTGGCTTTTGAGCGGCATGCCACGTCAAAAATCACCCAAGCTTCGGACCTGTTTAATCTGCAGACCATGGGGTTTCGCGGCGAGGCGCTTGCTTCGATTGCAGCGGTGGCGCAGGTGGAACTGAAGACGAGGACGGCCGACGAGGAAATTGGCACGTGCTTGCAAATCGAAGGAAGTAAGGTCATCGACCAGCAGCCCGACGCTTGCAGCGTGGGGGCGAATTTCTCGGTCAAGAACCTGTTTTACAACATCCCGGCAAGAAGAAAATTCCTGAAGTCCAACCAGACAGAGATGTCAAACATCTTGACGGAGTTTGAAAGAGTGGCGCTGGCCAATCCGCAGTTGTCGTTCAAACTCTATTCCGGAGACAGTGTGCTGCAAAACCTCCCCGCGGGCAATTTTCGTTCAAGAATCAGGGGCATCTTCGGGAAAAATGTCGACAGCAAACTTCTTCCTGTCAGTGTAGAGACTTCTTTGGCGAAGATAAACGGGTATGTCGGAACGCCTGAGAGTTCCAAAAAGAAGGGTTTCCATCAATATTTCTTCGTCAATGGCCGCTACATGAAGCATCCTTATTTCTCCAAGGCCATCATGACAGCCTACGAGCGTTTGATTCCCGACAATGAACAAGTGTCGTATTTTATAGATTTCCAAGTAGACCCTTCTAAGATAGATGTAAACATACATCCTGCGAAAACTGAAATCAAGTTTGAAGACGACAGTGCGATTTGGCAGATACTTCTTGCCTCCGTGCGCGAGGCATTGGGTAAGTTCAATGCCATTCCGACCTTGGATTTCGATACGGAAAATTGTCCCTCCATCCCTGCTTTCAATCCAGAATACACCGAGGTTAAGCAACCCCAGGTGCATTTAGACAGCTCTTTCAATCCTTTTGACCAGCCGCAGGAAACGCCGCTTTCGGAGAATGGAAGTGACGCGGCAAGGCGTGATGCTTTTTCCCGCAGCGCCTCAGGATGGGAAAACGCCTTTGCAAAATCTTCGAATTTGGATTTTTCTCTTCCGCTCGGAGGCTCCGATTCGCAGACAGAGGGAAGCGGAGAGTCTTCTTCGGATTTTGCGAATTTTGTGCATGGCTCAGATGCCCAAACACACACACCCTTGTTCGATGCAGCGTCAATGTCCCCTAAAGACACTCAGATGCCGGGCGAAGAAATGCTTTGGGACAATGGCGGAGAGGAAGACGATTGGAAGGAACTCTCAGCCTCTGCCTTCCAGTATAATGGCCGTTTCATTGTTTTGCCTTCCTCGTCAGGAGTGGTTCTTATCGACCAGCATCGCGCCCATATGCGTGTGTTGTATGACATGTTTTTCAATCAGCTGCTGATGCACAAGGGCGTCAGTCAGGGACTGCTCTTCCCGGAACTTCTTCAGTTGCCCTTGTCGTCTGCCACGCATTTCGAAGCCCTCATGGAGCAACTGGCCTTCGTTGGGTTCGACATTTCGCCGCTTGGTGCAGGCAGTTTTTCCATATTGGGCATTCCCTCTGGCACAGAAGGGCTTGATGTCATCTCGCTCTTGCAGTCGATTCTTGATGAGACGATGCAGGGCAAACCAAAGGCAGAAGAAACCATTGCCAAAATCATTGCCAACCGCCTGGCACAACAGGCGGCCATGCCCGTGGGGCAGATTCTTGGAAGAGACGAAATCACCAATTTGGTCGTGTCGTTGTTTGCTTCTGAAAATCCGCATTACACGCCAAATGGGAAGAACATACAGTATCTTCTTGATACAGAAAGGATAAAACAATTGTTTGACGCATAATCAAAAAGTATGACAACTGATGTTATAATGGCCAACAAGGAGGAATTTCTCAACCGCTGCCGGAAATACATCCACCGCGAAGGAATCGACAAACTGCTCGATTATCTTGAAAACAAAACAGATTTTTTCACGGCACCATCCTCAACCTCCTTCCATCTGAATGAAGACGGGGGACTGTGTCGCCACTCTTTGAATGTACACGATGTGGCGATGAAACTCGTGGAGCATGTTTATGCGCCTTCAATGCAGCTTGAAACAGCGCCTTTTTCGGAAGAAATCTCCCAGGAGAGTTTGGCAATCGCAACGCTTTTCCATGATTTGTGTAAGACGAAAATCTATCGCAAGACAGAGCGTTGGCGCAAGAATGCAGAGGGACGTTGGGAGAGCTATTCTGGTTATGAGATTCAGGACGAGTTTCCTTTCGGCCACGGCGAGAAGTCGTGCATCATCCTGGGATGGTTCTTGCGCTTGAAGCAAGACGAACTGCTGGCCATCAGATGGCACATGGGCATGTTTGAAATGGGAGAGCAGGGCAGCAGCACGCGCTTCGCTTTCCGCTCGGCCTTGGAGCGCTCTCCTTTGGTTGTCGTCTTGCACACAGCCGACATGCTGAGCGCCAATCTTCTTGAAAAGACATCGAAATAAGAGGGGGCAGAAGTTTCTTCTCCCATCCCGTTCCGTAGATAATTACGCTTTCATTCCCGAGGGGAACTTTAGTAATCTCTCCTCCAACAGCAAACGGCAAAAGACACGCGCTTCATGCGTATCTTTTGCCGTTTGTTTTGTTTGTAGATTCTCGTGGTGGCCGCGTTTTGTCAGCATCGCCCAAATGGGCATAATCCGCTCGCAGCAATGCGATTTATAAGGGCATTTCGGAAAATTAGAAAAGTCAGGCAGTTGCATAATAGAGAAAAATTTCCCAATTCAGTGTTAAAAATTGTACTATCAGGGGGGGGTAAAATTATTTTTTGTAATTTTGGAACACTCAGAACTCAAACATTTAAAGGTTGCGCCCGACACGTATCAGGGAAGAATTTATGATAAGATTACTACTTTCTGTAAAGGCATTCGTATGCTATGCCTTGTGCGCCATTGCACATACAAAAATGGACTTTAAAACAGTACATCCTTTAAATATCCTGTCTACTGACTTTATAACAATTTATCCAAAATCATTAAAGATGAAAAATAAACATTTTTTCCGTCGCGCAATCACGGCCGCCTTGTTGTGCATTTGCTTCCACTCGCAATTTTTGTACGCACAAAGGCTAAGTGTCCGTCTCGATGCCCCCCAAGGCGTTGACGTAGAAACCCTGCGTTCGGATGTTGGCACTCTTGAAATTACGTTTTCCAACAATCCAGCATTTCAGGATCTCAGCAACTATGCCAATGAATGCCTCCCTCTGAGCAGTAATTACAATCAAAGAGATGCTAATCAGTATAGATACCATAGTTACCAATTCAGGCTTAACTCCGGTGACGACAATAGCCCTGCATGGTGGGAGATTCCAATGATAAGTATAAGTTCTTTAAGTAGAGCTATTAATTGTAAATTAGGAGATTATGCCTACTATCGCATTTACAGCATGCATTTGAACCGTATCATTACGGGAAAGATTCTTCTGTCGAAAGATGAAAACGTGACCATCTCCCGCAACGAATTGGCTTCAGCCCGCCGGGTCATTTTCCAACCAGTGATTGATCGCAATGGTGCTCCTGTGTCTGCCATGCTCGCCCCCGACCTCCGTGTGGGGTCCTGCTACGGATACAGCAATGATGTAATAAACATGGAACCTTACTTCAATAGTCCTTGGGCGATCTACGCTTTGCCAGGTGACATTTTGCGCTACCTCGTGGTTCCAAGAAGCAACGAGCTCGCGCTGCATGTCGACTCTATTACTGTGGCTGACACTCCCGACCAGACCATCACCACCGACTATCGTCAGGCTGTGGAATGTCGTTTTTATATCACTGACAGCAAGGGGGCGCAATGTCCCGTGGACGGCACATTACAATCTGTGTACTACAAAGAGCAGAATTGGAATAAACCAACGAATTCGCGATTCTTTGGTTACGGGTTTTATAATGTCGGTCGCTTTTTAACCCTTACCGCTCCCGATGGCACTTGTGCCGCTTATGTACTGCCAGGCACGCAGTCGTTTCAGATAAGTAAGCCAAGTGTAAAAACTTCTGACCCTGACTTTCTCATGCCATACAACGCTGATGGCTTCTACGTTATGAAAGAACTCACCGTGCCAGAGAGCACTGAACCTGTCAATTTGTCACTTGGCCGCAGCAAACCTCTTAAGGTGACAATTGCTTTGGCCGATGCCGCCCCGTTCGCCGACTATATTTTCTTCTCAGCTTACAATAAAGTGAGCCGCCCTTACGCATGGAGAGACAATACGAGCATGAATGTGCCAGTCAATGTAATCAGCCGTGAAATCAAGGGAAATGATCTCATCATGACCATGATGGTTGAAGGAAGCACCTTCCCGTATATTGAAATTGGGGCTTCTAATTACGAGAAAGAAACGTTTGGCCCTACAGTAGGAAGTCGTGCTTTCATTTACGAAAGCCTATCCGACCAGCGGACGGAGTTCCACTTGACACAAAACGACTTTTCTAACGGTTCTAAAGGCATTTGCTTTGCTGAGTTGCATCCCGTGAAATTCATCATCCCCTGCCATTTGCTGCAAGGCGGCAAATATCGCTTGCGACTGCTTGGTAAATATGGCAAGGACCAGACAGACGACTACTACGATGTCTCCACCTCCGTCACGCACCGCAATGATTGCGCCAAAAGTTTTGGAACGGGAGAAAATCCTGTGCCCTACGACACCTTGACCCTCATACTTCCAGAAGGTCAGTACATCTGGTGCATGCATAGTCTTAATGAAAACGAAGAATCAGAGGCATCTTTTTCCTTTCACCGTTTCACCCTTACAGCCACAGACGACCTCGTGCAACCTCTCTCAGAAGAGTCCTACACACTGCTTCGTGTAAAAGACCTCGGTCTTGAGCGTGTCTATACGTATTGCAACAATCTCCCAACGACATTCCCGTATTACAAGTGTGACATATCCAAGAACAGTATTGTCTTTGCCGATGAAACCATCCCTTTGCACAACGGCTATAATGAATATTCCGTTGACTATCGGCAGGTGAAAATCGAAAAAGAGGCAGACACGTCTATCGGTTATACGCTGAAATCTCCATTATTCATTGGTGCCGATGATGAGAATCCTTTCCACACCAGTGCCCAATATTATGGTAGTAGCAATAATTATATCAGCCTCGGAAAGCAAAAGACTATAACTGGCGACAGCGCAATCCTCGTGTCGAAAAACTCTCAGGCTGATTTGATATTGCGTTATAGTGGTAAGCCCAACCATATTGTGCGCATCAACCCTTCAAGTGTCGACACTGTGGTCATTGCTCACTGCCAAAAGCCAGTTCGTGTCACTTTCTCTTACGAACAGGCCGGAAAATGGACTGAAAGCCTGCGCCAATTTGATTTATTCCTTGGCAAGGAACGTACACGGATAATGCCCTATAATTACAGAGTATTTGAGCGTTGTACATGTACAGACCTTGTTCCCGGTGCCTATTCTGTGTCGTGCGTATTCCTCGTTGATGGTGTAGAACATCACGTCGCTGCCGACTTTATCGTTGAGGCAGAGAAACCCATGACCGTGGAACTCAAGGAATTTGACCCTACGTCCATCACCTCTCCACTCGACACCAACGTGAGCGGAAAAGTCAAAGCCCGCTACACGATTGACGGTCGGCAAATTGCAGCACCACAGCGTGGCCTCAATATCCTGCGTATGGAGGATGGCAGCATACGCAAGATGATGGTTAAATAATCAGGTATGTCCAACGCCTGAGAAATTAATCTCAATAACAAATCCGGTAAATCCGTTGCTGAATAAAAAGCTGCGGATTTACCGGATTTTTATTTTCCAGAAAACAAAGTTATCCCGTAATTCAGACGAAGATGACAGAGAAAAAAGTGTAGAACCAAGGTGAGAACAAAGGCGGGATAGGAGTTTATAATTCAGTGCCTATACTTTTTGGCGAACGTGGGACGCAGGGCCGACGCATTACTCTATGGTATCAATTTGGCAAGGAAAGAACTGTCCCATCCTGCTCTCTTTCTTTTTGCCTTCATGCTGCCCTTAGTTTCATCTTGTTTTATCCTTGCTAAAGCTATCTTATTAATAAGAGAAATATTTTGGGCAGCGTTCTTTTTCTTCTTTTGGTTGTCTTCATTAAACGAAACATCCAACTGCCAATGCAGATTATTTTCTATCCCCCAATGTTTTC
>ERZ1034710.128-NODE-128-length-32635-cov-12.921977_pt1 | contig 32635 bp, 26 predicted proteins | sample MGYA00520597_ERZ1034710 | MGnify/ENA primary metagenome ERZ1034710 (study PRJEB33766, sample SAMN09781714) | gut metagenome | biome: gut microbiome | host: Homo sapiens | place: Madagascar | study: EMG produced TPA metagenomics assembly of the PRJNA485056 data... | reverse complement strand
TTTGAGCCAAATAGCAAGTGGCGAAGCATGCGCACATGATAAACGAACAAAGTGCAAAAAGGAGCACCCTATGTTGAGAGGTCGGTAAACATGAAAATAGGAGATAAACACCTATGATTAGTGTTTACCTCCTACTCGATTTAAGAATAAGAGAGTTTTGACACGCCCTCTTAGCTGCCTTTTCTGTCCTTACGCTCACAGTACCTCTCGCATTGAGCGCATATATCATATCCAAGCATAGCCCCGAGCATAAAGTCCTCCTCAGGCGTGAGCAGGTTGAGAGGCCGTGTTACAATCATGCGTATGGCGTTAAGACACTCCTCTCTACCGAAATACAAATTAAGGCGGTCGCTGCCAACCGGCTGGATAACGTATTTGATGTTTTGGCTTTCCAGTCGGCGGATTGCAACGTCCTCGTATTGCTTGTTGAAAGTGAAGAGTACCATACGGCGCACTCCCTTCTTATATTCGTAGATATGGTTCATCAGAACCTTCATGTCTACTGGTACTGCTGTGGATTGCTGCATGATTGATAACTTGGTTTTATGTGTTAATACTAACTGTTGGGTATGTTGATTAGAGGCTTGGCTTTATTTCGGCTACCCAGTCGTCTATGCGCTCGTCTGTCTTGCTGTCCTCGTTCACCTCGTCGAGAGCCAGACCCACGAACTTGCCGTCAACAACCGATTCGGAGTCGTCGAATGTATAGCCATCCGTAGCAACTGCACCTATAACGTTGGCGCCAGCCTGCTTTACGGCATTGTATATCTCTAACATTCCGCCTACGAAGGTGTCAGGATACGACTCGGAGTCGCCGCAGGAAAAAAGAGCTACAGTCTTTCCGCTAAGGTCGGCGTTCTTGATAACCTTCAAGCCGTCATACCAGTCGTCCTGCACCTCGCCTGCACCCCAAGTGGATGTACCGAGGATAAGGTTGTCGTTGTTGGCGATAACGCTGTCGTCAAGGTCGGTTACGTTGATAACGTTGTCCACACCCAATTTTGATCCAATTCTGCCAGCGAGGTCTTCACAAGTGCCTGTGCTTGAGCCATAGATAATAACAGTCTTCTTCATAATCTTTAGTTGTTTTTATTTATGTAAGTGTATGGTTAAAGCCGTTGGTTTTAAGTAGGTGTTCAAAATTAGTTTATACAATCCATGTAGGGATAAGCCAGTTTAATATTGCCTTGCCGCATTCTTTTGCCCCTACAACAGTCTTTCATCAGTCACGTAGCCCGCTACGCTCCTTCTTCAAGACAGCTGTAGGAACAAAATAATACGACAATTCAATATAAACTAATTCTGAACACCTACTTAACTGTTGCAAAGTTAGCTTGGTTTCAACTTCTATACAATACCTAAATACGATGATTATTTACATGGTTATCATGATTAATGTTTTTATTTTTTAACCACTCATCCTATCATTATTTGGGTGGCGAATAGCTGTAACGTGCTGATATATTATAAGATACAGGCGTGATGGGCGGCGGCTCGTGGCTGCCATCTATCATTAATCTAACACTAAAGGCTCACAAAGAATATGGAGTGGCGGATGTGTAAGTTGCGGTTTGTCGGGGAGAAGCTTGGACAAGAGTACTTGTTGATATTTTAAGACAAGAGAACATGAGGACAAGGGGCTGGGTGTAGACTGCTTGGGAAATATGAGAACATGAGTTTGGTTGGGCTTGCAGCCCAACACTCGCAGCTTGCGTTATGCCCTCTTATGGAACGGCGAGCTCCTGCTCGCCGAGCAAGCGAGTGCGGCATCGCTGCAAGGGGCATCGCGCGAACATTTGACGGAGGCCTGGGGCGAAGCACTGTAGCTCACTTTGCTTGCAAAGTGAGGGGGGAGAATATTGTGGCGGACAAGCACTGAAAATCCAACAAAGTCATGCCCCAGAGCGTTGGTCATGTTCGCTACGTGTTCGTGGCCCTCACTTTGCGAGCAAAGTGAGCTACAATGCTGGCGCCTCAGACCTTCGCCGAATGTTCGCGCAGCGCCTCTTGTTGCTATGCCGCACCTGCTATGCTAATTTGTAGATGATGGTTGGGCTCGCGTTAGAAAATAATCCGAAATCAGGAAAATCCCACAAATAATAGTTAACTTTGTCGGGAAAGGAACTGAATGCCAGCGGGTAAACAGCGAGAACTTGCTTCGCTAACGATGTGAGTAATGTATAGGCCGCTTGGAATATGGCATGCTCAGTCCTATATATATTATAATGTGTATCAACCTCAATCTACAAACAATAAATCCAACCTTAATGATGACACCTTACTCTGATATCCGTAAGAAGTTAATCGGCGCAACCATCTGCTGCTTCATCGTGGGCGGCGGGCAGGGCCTTGTTGCGCAGAAAGTCATCTTCCCCCAGCAACAGCAGGCCAGCACGGCGTCGCTCGTTGTTGGCGATGGCACATACATCCTTAAAAACAATTTGCTCTCCGCCCGCTTTGTCAAAGATGGAGACAAACTCATTTTTGGCGGTTGCGAAGAAATGAACCTCAAAGCAGGCACTGATCTTTTTAAGGTGGTGCTTGGCGACGGCACGTCATTTACGTCGTCAGACATGACCCTTGTCAGCGTTGAAGAGGAAACGCTGACTGGCAAGGCCGATGCCGTGAAGGGTTCCGACCGCTTCGACGGCAAAGCCATCAAAGCCGTGTTCAAGAAAGATCGGCTCAACGTCACGTGGCACGCCGTTTTGCGCGATGGCTCACACTATCTTCGCACCACGCTTGAAGTGACGGCCGATAAAGACCAGGCGATGCAGTCCATCACGCCCATGCTCTACGTCGTCGACAACAATGCAGCCAAATCCGTCCCTGTGGTGGTTGGCAATACGCGCGGCGCAGTGTTGGCAAGCGACAAGATTTTTGCAGGACTGGAAACACCGATGGGCGTGAACTCAACGCAGGTGGCCAATGCGGGCATGGACTCGTTTAATCCCAAAGGGTGGAACTCTGGCTCGTTTGTTTGGGCTCCCGGTGAGGAACTTCCCCAGGCCATCCGGGAAGCAGACCTCAAGGTGGACAACGTCAGTGTCTCGCCCGACGACGTCATGGGCGCACGCGGCTATGTGTCGTTTCGCAAGACAGGCAAACAGACCCTCACGTTCCAATATACAAGTGGCAGCCACCGTCTTGACATTGTCGGGGTCGACGTGGTGGACGGCACAGGCAAGGTGCTTGCAAGTGACTATCATAGCGGCTTCACCGGCGGACAGAAGAGCAACAACGTCTATACGCTCGACATTCCGCAGACGGGCGCTTATGTGTTGCGCTATTTCGTGGCAGGCACGAAGCGCAGCGATTTCAGCAGCAACGGCACAGTCACCTTCAGCCAGAAAATTGCGGTGCCGGTTGTCATCTACGACTTGATTGCCGACGACCTGCCGAAGGCAAGCGTGAAAACCCAGACTTTGGCTGGAGAGACCGCTGGCAGCGAGGAAACCGTCATCTACGACCGCAACGACTGGAAGGTGAGCGTTGACGGATGGAACAACGACAACGGCACCGGCAAGGCTGAAGCCATTATTGACGGCGACGCCAACACTTACTGGCATTCGCATTATGACAACAACACCAACAAGGCGATGCCCCACTGGTTTATGGTGGATATGCAGCGGTCACAACCTGTGGAATACGTGGGCTTCGTCACGCGCCAGGCTGCTGTTGGCGTGAACGGACATATCAAGGACTATGAGATATGGACGGGTGATGATGCCAGCAAACTGACGAAGCAGATGGCAGGCACGCTGACCTATTCCCTGGGAGAAGTGTGGGTGAAATTGCCAGCGAAGATCAATGCCCGTTATGTGAAGGTTGTCATCAAGTCCTCGCAGAATGGTGCCGTCTTTGCCTGTGTTGCTGAGTTCCGTGTGGCCTCTGGCAACCCGATGGCAGATGTTGCCTTGACCAGATTTGAAGTTGACGACGAGGTGCTCCGCGCCTGGACGCCAGATACTTGGACGGCAGTGGCCGATGCCGACATCCCTTTGCGCGTGAAGGAACTCGATGAGGCATACCCCAATGTTCTGGAGAAGAAGATGGACGTTGACTTCATCTAGAGCAACGGAACGCTGACCACCACCTTCGCTTATGCCAGTGGCGCCAACCGCCTCAACATCGTTGGCGTGGATTTGCTGGATGCGAGCAACAACGTGATTGCCTCAGACTATCATGTGGGCTACACTGGCACGTCAAAAGAAAGCAACACCTATAGCCTCTGGATTCCGCAGAAGGGCAAATGCACCTTGCGCATGCTGGTGTCGAAGAAAAACGATGCCATGACTTCCTCTGGCAGTATCACGCTGAACTATACCAAGGTCGACACGCTCCACATGCTTGCCCCGACAGAGGTGCCCATGCAGGGTTATTGGCGGCGCAACACCACGCTGAAGCAGGGAAAAACATGGAATGTCAGTTCCGTGGTCGGCCTGGTCGCTCCTGGGCAGCAGCGTCGTTCGTTCTTGGCATACAGCGAGCGCGAGCGTGCAGTGCCTTGGCGTGCAATGCCAGTTTATATTTCCTGGTATGAACTGAACATCAACCGCAACAATGCCAAGGGAAATGGCGGTGTGTATGGCACCAAGGGCGATTACACTGGCAATATGACCGATGCACAATGTGCCGACGTCGTCAAACATTGGAAAACCGATTTCTATGACAAATACGGCAAGAAACCCGTTGCCTTCGTCTGGGACGATGGTTGGGACGAATACGGCACGTGGACTTTCAACGGCAACTTCCCCAATGGATTCACGGCGGAAGACAATCTGGCAAAGCAAATGGGCGCAGGCATCGGTGCCTGGCTCGGACCAGTTGGCGGATATGGCGCCAGCGGCACTTACCGCCGCAACTACTGGAAGGGACAAGGCGGCATGCAGCTCAGCAACGACAAATATTATGACTACTTTGTGAGATGTTGCAACGACATGATTGAGAAGTATGACTTCCGCTTCTTCAAGTTCGACGGCATCAGCGCCCAGTTCTCTGCCACAGGTCCCGACCTGACCGACACCGGACTTGAAAACTGCGAGGCCATCATCAGCATTGAGAACGACGTGCGCAAGAAACGGCCCGACATCTTCTACAATACCACTGTGGGAACGTGGGCTTCGCCTTTCTGGTATCACGTCACCGACGCCACTTGGCGCCAGGAGAATGACTATGGCGAAATCGGTGTGGGCTCCGACCGTGAGAAATGGATCACCTATCGTGACCGCCTTGTTTATCAGAATTATGTACAGCGTTCGCCACTTTGCCCCATCAACACGTTGATGACCCACGGGTTCATCCTCTCCAATTTCGGCAACGTGTCTAAGGATATGAGCTACAATGGCGTGGTGCGCGAGATGCGTTGCGCCTTTGCTTGCGGTTCGGGCATGGTGGAACTCTACAACGACTATGCGCTGATGAACAGCATCAAGAATGCCAAGGGACAGAAGGGCAAACTCTGGAAGGAACTTGCCGACTGCATGGACTGGCAAGAACGAAATGCCGATGTCTTGCCCGACGCACACTGGGTGGGCGGCAATCCTTGGGATGGCACCACTGCCAATATTTATGGATGGGGCGCCTGGAACGGTAAGAAGGCCACGCTCGCCTTGCGCAACCCCGACACCAAGGTGCGTACGTTGAAAACGACCCTTCGCAAGGCGCTCGACATTCCAGCGTATATCAAGACCACAGTGACCCTGAGCAGTTCCTTTGCCGACCAGGTGATTGGTGAGCGCGGTTTGCGTGGCGTGGAAATGAATGTGCCCATTGACATCGACAAGGAAGTCACCTTCACGTTGCCTGCCTCCACCGTCTTTGTGTTTGAAGGAATTGACAACGGCAACTTCGATTTCCCCACCACGGGCATTGAAGAGTCGGCAACCGTTGCAGATGGGATTGAAGGCAATGACATTGTCTATGACATGAGTGGCCGCCGCCTCCATACGCCTCGGAAGGGATTCCCCGTGATTGTTGGTGGAAAGAAGATTATCAAGTAAGTTCCTGAATATCTGAATAAAATAAAAGCTGTCTGTTTCACCTCCTTTGCTGGGGAAGGGAAATAGACAGCTTTTTTTATTTTGTTGTTGCGGCGCATGTCCGCGCATCTTTTACCATTACTTAACCAGCCAACTTCTTCCCGTACAAAAACTTTTACCTACTTTTGTGGCTGCGGTGGAGTTCGCCGTTTTAAAAACCTTTTAGAATAGAAACAAATGAAAAAGAATTTGATGGCTTTGGCAGTCGCCTCGATTGCCTTGACTTTCTCTTGCACTGGCAACAAGACGGCGCAGGAGGCTTCTGAAAACGACTCAACAAACGTTGCCGACAGTGTTTCGGCCGCTAACAACGAATTGGATTTGGCAACTGTTGCCGGAACATACGAAGGTGTGCTTCCCGCAGCCGACTGCCCAGGTATCAAAACGGTGCTCACCATTAATGCCGACAGCACCTATCAGTTGCGCCAGGATTATATCGACCGCAAGGATGCTCACGACGAGGCAAGCGGCGTTTTGCATGTGCTCGACGGCCGTTTGCTGATGCTTGAACGCCCCTCAAGCGGTGAACGCTCTTATTATAAGGTGAAGGACGACAGCCATCTGGTCATGACTGATTCTCTCGGCAACGAACCAGAAGGCGAAACGGCCAAGTTCTATATCCTCGAGAAGAAGTGAACTACCGCTGAACTAAAGACTTAGGGAGGTTAAATGTGTTCCCTGAAATAACCAACAAAAAGGAGGCAGACACCGCAAAGATGTCTGCCTCCTTTATTGTTTGCGAGGCGTTGTAGGTAATGGCTCAAGTTGTTCTCTTTACCATTATATTACAAAGTCCTCTGGCATTGTTCGGATGAGATTAGTGGGCGCAAGCGCAGCACGGTTTCAGTTGCTGGAAGAAGTCGTTGCCCTTGTCGTCGACGAGGATGAAAGCGGGGAAGTCTTCAACTGTGATTTTCCAAATGGCCTCCATGCCGAGTTCTGGATATTCCACGCATTCGATGCTCTTGATGCTGCTCTGCGAGAGAACGGCAGCCACGCCACCGATGGTGCCGAGGTAGAAACCGCCGTGCTTCTGGCAGGCGTCGGTCACCACCTGACTGCGGTTGCCCTTGGCAATCATCACCAAGCTGGCACCCTTGCTCTGGAACTCATCGACATACGGGTCCATACGGTTGGCCGTTGTTGGGCCCATGCTGCCGCAAGGATAGCCCTCCGGCGTCTTGGCTGGTCCGGCGTAGAGAATCGGGTGGTTCTTGAAGTATTCCGGCATTTCCTCGCCAGCATCCAAGCGCGCTTTCAGTTTGGCGTGGGCGATGTCGCGAGCCACGATGATGGTGCCCTTCAAGCTTACGCGCGTGCTGACAGGATATTTCGTCAGTTCGGCACGCACAGCATCGATGCCCTTGTCGAGGTCGATTTCGATGCCCTTCGCGCCTTCGCCCGGCTTGCGGTATTCCTCAGGGATGAGTTCAGAAGGATTGGCGTCCATCTTTTCAATCCAGATACCATCTTTGTTGATCTTCGCCTTGATGTTGCGGTCGGCCGAGCAGCTAACGCCCATGCCGATGGGGCAGCTTGCGCCGTGGCGAGGCAGACGTACGACGCGGATGTCGTGTGCCAGATATTTACCGCCAAATTGTGCGCCGAGGCCGATATTGTATGCCTCCTTGAGTAGTTTTTCTTCGAGATCGATGTCGCGGAAGGCGCGTCCCGTTTCGTCGCCCGTTGTTGGCAGGCTGTCGTAGTATTTGATAGAGGCGAGCTTCACCGTCAGGAGGTTCTTTTCAGCGCTCGTTCCGCCGATGACAAAAGCGATGTGGTATGGCGGGCAGGCAGCCGTTCCGAGGCTCTTCATCTTTTCAACGAGGAAAGGCAGCAGTGTGCCTTCGTTCTGGATGGTGGCCTTCGTCATGGGGTAGAAGTAAGTCTTGTTGGCCGAACCGCCACCCTTGGCAACCATCACGAAGCGATATTCGTCGCCTTCAGTGGCTTCGATGTCAATCTGTGCCGGGAGGTTGCAGCGCGTGTTCACCTCGTCGTACATGTTGAGCGGAGTGTTTTGTGAATAGCGCAAGTTGTCTTCCGTGAAGGTGTTGTAGACGCCGAGGCTCAAGGCTTCTTCATCTTCGAAGTCCGTCCAGACGCGCTGTCCCTTCTCGCCGTGGATGATGGCCGTGCCCGTGTCCTGGCAGAAAGGCAGGATGCCCTTCGCTGCTGTTTCGGCGTTGCGGAGGAACTGCAGGGCTACGTATTTGTCGTTTTCAGAAGCTTCAGGGTCTTCGAGAATCTTGGCCACCTGGAGGTTGTGTTCGCGGCGGAGCATAAACTCCACGTCGTGGAAAGCCTGCTGGGCCACCATCGTGAGCGCTTCCTTGCTCACCTTCAGAATGGTTTTGCCTTCAAATTCGGCAGTGCTGACGCCTTCTTTCGAAAGCAGGCGGTATTCCGTTGTGTCTTTGCCGAGCTGGAACATCGGCGCGTATTTGAATTCTGGAACTTGTGCCATGATGTATGTATTTTTTTTGTCGGGGCGCAGGGGGCGTCCCGGTAGAATATTTAAATTGTTGAGAATGTCCTTAGGTTACTTTCCCCATTCAGAAGGGTTGCTGCGCCACTGGTGGAGCAGTTCCACGTGCTGTTCCTTGATGTAGCCAGTTTGGAGTGCCACTTCAACCACAGCTTCGTAGTTGGTCAGCGTGGTGAGTTCCACGTTGGCAGCTTTGAAAGCCTCTTCAGCCACGGGGAAACCGTAGGTGTAGCTGGCCACCATGCCAATCACTTCGCAGCCGTGCTGACGCAAAGCCTCAACAGCCTTCAGACTGCTGCCGCCCGTTGAGATGAGGTCTTCGATGACCACCACCTTCATGCCCTTCTGCAAGTCGCCCTCGATGAGGTTGGTCATGCCGTGGTCTTTGGGTTTTGAACGTACGTAAGCGAATGGCAGACCGAGAGCATCAGCAACCAAAGCACCCTGGGCGATGGCGCCAGTTGCAACGCCGGCAATGGCATCGGCTTCAGGATATTTCTCAGCCACGATGCGGCTCAATTCCAGTTTGACGAAAGAACGCAAAGCCGGGAATGCCAAGGTTTTGCGGTTGTCGCAATAAAATGGTGATTTCCAGCCGCTGGCCCATGTGAAAGGCTGTTCAGGCTGAAGTTTGATGGCTTTGACAGCGAGCAGTTTTTCTGCAAAAATCTTTTCTAACGTACTCATATTGTTATTGGTGTTTAAAGTTTCAATAATGATGTCTGGCGGCGGCATGGCGTCAAACGTTCTTGTGCGTTCTGCCAACGCAGAAATCTATCTTCTGCAAAGGTAGTGCAAACCGAGAGCAGAGATGCAAGCTTGCTTGCGGTCTTTGCCGAGGTGCAGCCTATCTTCTGCAAAGGTAGTGCAAACCGAGAGCAGAGATGCAAGCTTGCTTGCGGTCTTTGCCGAGGTGCAGCCTATCTTCTGCAAAGATACTAATTTAATTGGAATGCAAAGCGACATGCGGAAAAATCATCCGACGAAACTGGAATTGCTTGGGCGGATACGGAAAAATCAGTTATCTTTGCAAGTTAATCAGTTTTCATTGCAATAAGTAGGTGGGTCTGATATAAGGTTCTTGACGACCTACTTATCATTAACGATATAATAAACAATGAGCAATATAGAAGAAGGCATATTCCATCGCACCCGTCTCCTTGTCGGTCCTTCCGTCATGGACGTTCTCTCGTCGGCCCGCGTCATCATCTTCGGTGTTGGCGGCGTTGGTAGCTGGTGTGCCGAGAGCCTGGTGCGCTCAGGCATACGCCACCTCACCATTGTTGATTCCGACCGCGTCTGCATCACCAATGTCAACCGGCAGCTCATGGCCACCACCTCCACGGTGGGGCAGGTGAAGGTTGAGGCATTGCGCGAACGCCTCTTGAGTATCAATCCGGAGGCGGAAATCGAAGCCCTGATGAAAATCTACTGCGAAGAGACCGCTGACGATTTCGACCTCGCTTCCTATGACTATATCATTGATGCCATCGACAGTTTGAAAGACAAAGTGCTACTCATTCGCCGCGCCACCGACACGAAATCCGTTTTCTTCTCCTCTATGGGCGCCGCCCTGAAAATGGACCCGACGAAGATTTCTGTTGCCGAATTTTGGAAGGTGAAGGGCTGTCCGCTGGCTGCCGCGCTGCGCCGCAAGTTTAAGCAGTCGAAGCGCCTGCCGCGCCGGAAATTCCGCTGCGTGTTTAGCGAAGAACTCGTTCCCAACGCCGTGGTGGACAACAACTGCGATATAGACACCCTGCCAAATGCACAAGGGGAGGGTGGCGATGCCTGGCGTCCGCAGAAGGCCCAGATTAATGGCACTGTGGCGCACACCACCGCAATTTTCGGTTTTACGTTGGCCGGACTGGTGGTGCAAGACATCTGGAAGAAAACGAACGAGGCCGCTGCGGCCGGAGACCCTTCGGGGCGCTCAGAATCCGAGGACAAGTAAAGGCGCTATTGCCAGCAGCGGGGGAGGAAAACCGCTTCGCTCCGCTGTTAGAATATTTTCCTTCAAGCAGAAAGCATATCTGACGTGAAAACAAACTCTCTGAAAACCAATACCCTTCTGAATATGTTCAACACGATGACGGGAATCATCTTCCCCATCGTGACCTTTCCTTATGCCGCCCGCATCCTCATGCCGGAGGGTATAGGAATCGTGAACTTCCAACTCTCCATCATCACCAACATCGTGCTGCTCACCAGTCTCGGCATCCCCATGTATGCCGTTCGGGAAGTGGCCCGCCATCGCGACGACATTGCGTTGCGCAACAAGACAACGGTGGAGATTCTCTTGCTCAGCGTCATCCTGTGTCTCATGGGATACGTCCTGGTGTGGGCCCTCGGTGCTTTCGTGCCGCAGATCAACCAGAATTTGGGCATCTTCTATGTGCTTAGCCTTTCAATCGTGTTCACCGCCATCGGTGTCAATTGGTTTTACCAGGCCATAGAAGACTTCATGTTTATGACGGTGCGCACCACTATCTTCCGTTTCTGGGTGGTGTTTGGCCTTTTCCTTTTTGTGAAAACCCCCGACGACTTGCTCATCTATGCCCTCGTTATCGTCGGCACCACCGTCGGCAACAACATTATTAATTTCATTCACCTGCGCAAGTTCATCCCCCTGAAGTCCATCCCGTGGCGCGAACTGCGCGTGTGGCGGCATCTGAAACCCTCGCTCCACATCTTCGTGTTCAACCTCATCACGAGCATCTATCTCAATCTCAACGTTATGATGCTCGGTTTCATGAAAGGAGACGCCGCCGTTGGGTATTACACCGCAGGCAATCGCCTCTCGCAAATTGTGCTTTCCGTGGTGGCCTCCATCAGTACGGTGATGCTACCCCGCTGCGCCAATCTCTTCGAGACTGGGCGCATGGATGAATTTGCTGCCATCTGCCGCAAAACGCTGAGGCTCACGGTTGCCCTCTCGCTGCCCTGTATGATAGGATTGCTCTCTGTGTCTGAGGGCATTGTGGCCATCTTCTGCGGTCCCGACTTTACGCCGGCGGTGAGCGTGCTCTGCTGGACGGCCCCCATCATCCTCTTCATCAGTCTGACCAATATGTTCGGCTTGCAAGTGCTGTATCCGCAGGGCAAGGAGAATATCGTGATTTGGAGTGTGGCTGGCGGCGCCCTCTTTAATTTCCTCATCAACTTTGCCCTCATCCCCCTGTTGGCGCAAGATGGGGCAGCCATCGCCACGTTTGCCGCCGAACTGGTGGTGCTCATCATACAGATCACGTGGGGACGCCGCTTCATTCCTTTTCCCATCATTGAACGTGTCCATCTCCACTATGTCGCCGCCGGTATTCTCATGGCGATTGCCCTCTGGGCCGTTGGCGGCTGCATGCCCAACGTGTGGATGCAGCTATTGCTGAGCATCGCCACTGGAAGTATCGTCTATGTTGGCGCCCTGGCCTTTATGCACGACGCTCTTTTGCGTGAGATGGGGCAATATGCTCTTGGACTTGTTAAACGAAAGAAGAAACCATGAAAACACCTTACGACTATCTCATCGTGGGCGCCGGCCTTTTCGGAGCCACCTTTGCCCATCTCATGCGCCAGCGTGGGAAACGCTGCCTCGTGATTGACAAGCGCCAGCACACTGGTGGAAATGTTCATTGCGAACGCATACACAATATCAACGTACACCAATATGGTGCGCATATCTTTCATACTTCCGACGAGGAGGTGTGGCGCTTCGTCACAGGCCTCACGCCGTTCAACCGCTATACCAATTCGCCCGTTGCCAACTATAAAGGCCGCCTCTTCAATCTTCCGTTTAATATGAATACGTTCCACCAGATGTGGGGCGTCGTCACTCCCGAAGAGGCACGCCAGCGTATTGAAAGTCAACGGCAGGAGGCTGTTGAACGAATGAAGGCGCAAGGGGTTGACGAACCTCGGAACTTGGAGGAACAGGCCCTGCTACTTATCGGACGGGACCTCTATGAACATCTCGTGAAGGAATATACCGAGAAGCAGTGGGGACGTCCGTGTACCCAGCTACCGGCCTTTATCATCAAACGCCTTCCTGTGCGCTTCGTTTACGACAACAACTATTTCAACGATGCCCACCAGGGTATTCCCGCCGCTGGCTATAACGCCCTCATCGACGCCCTCCTTGAAGGAACGGAAGTGCGTCTTGATACCGATTTTCTCCTTCATCGCGAAGCCCTCACCGCTGAGGCTGCGCACATCGTCTATACCGGTCCCATCGACGCCTATTTCAATTATTGTTACGGGGCCCTCGAATACCGTTCCGTTCGATTCGAGCATGAGACATTGCAGGAGAGTAACCATCAGGGATGTGCCGTGGTGAACTACACGGCGCATGACGTACCTTTCACGCGGATTATCGAACACAAGCACTTCGAGACCTTCGGCAGTGCCGTCAACGACAACCCTTTCACTGTTATCTCCCGCGAATATTCAACGGAGTGGAAACCTGGCATGGAACCTTACTATCCTGTCAACGACGAGCGCAACTCCGCCCTCTTGGCCCGCTACCAGCAGTTGGCCCAGCAAGAGAAGAATGTCATCTTCGGCGGCCGCCTGGCCGAATACAGATATTACGACATGGCTCCCGTCATCCGCCGCGCCATGGATTTGGCGGCGCGGCAAGCATAACGCCAGCCGCCTGTTGAATCACTCTCGCGTCATCTGTCGTTCCGGCCTTTATTTCTTATGCCATTTCTTGTGCCTGACGAGCCCTTCCCTTTGTCGCTTGGCGCCTTATCCCCTTATCTCCAATTCATAATCCCCGATTTTCCCCTAAAATCCAAGAAAATCGCCCTCGCGACAAAAAAAATCGCCAAAACGCTTGGCCATATCAAAAACACTCCGTATCTTTGCACCCGTTAAGACCGCTATACAGCATCTTAGGAGAGATGGCAGAGTGGTCGAATGCACCGGTCTTGAAAACCGGCGTACTGCAAGGTACCGGGGGTTCGAATCCCTCTCTCTCCGCAGTTGAGTCCTGCAAATCGAAAGATTTGCAGGACTTTTTTATTATAGCGCCTTTCGGGCGTCGATAGAAATCAAAATTTGGGGGAGTCCCTGCGAAAAATCCCTTTCATTATCGTATGATAGCCATCATAGTCAGATGAAAGGGACTGAAAGATTTGTTGTCCTGCAATCTTTACACCTTGTGAGTCGGTGGATTACCTCTCCACTGTTCAATCATCCGTTTGCACCCTTCCACAATATGCGTGGCCACACTCTGATATACGGCGTCAGTCTGATAGTGCGGATCCATAACTGCGGTATCTGTACCAAATGCCAGTTTGTCGAACATGACAATCCTGTCCCAATTCGCATAGTCAAGCACTCTGGTAATGGCATTACGGTGTTCCGCATCAAAGATAACAATGCAGTCTGCCTCCTGCAACTTCTCACGAGTAATGGGGGTGGTCATGCCTTTCAGGTCATAGCCCAACTCTCTGGCAATTCGTACCATATTAGCGTCACGAGGGTTTTCTCCCCAGTCCAATGTGCCACGAGAGAACACTTCAATATTGTCCATCCCCTCTTGTTTGAGCATCGATTTGAGTACACACTCGGCAAATGGACTTCTGCAAGCATTGCCTGTGCAGACAAAGCAAATGGTATATTTCTTATTCATATTCTTTTGCTATTCTTTTTGTTGCTTTTTACATTTGTTGTCTCACCATTCCAAATGTCATCTGCAACATGCAAGATAACATCGTGGAGTTCAAGATTGTCCTTGAAAGACAGTTGGATTGCATCATAACCAACGACAACGCCAAGGATGTTGCCTGTCACGGCTCCTACAGAGTCGCTGTCGCCCCTATGGTTTACAGAGGCAATCATTGCCTGCTCAAAGTTGTTGAAATACTTGACGGTACAATATATTGCCATAGCCAAAGATTCATCACCCGTCCAGCCTTCACCGATGGCCTCTATGTTTTCAACATCCGATGCAGACGAATCGACCAGACCGAGTGCCTTGTCGATCAAAGCTCGAAGTTCTGTGATATATGCAGTCTCATTTGGATAGAGAGCCAACAACATATCGTAACCATCTGACAAATATTTCTTGAAGTCATCCACTGTGGGACTGTCCTTCTGCATAATCCTGTATATAATATAATGTGTGCCTCTAATGCTGATGGAAGCCAACCGAGAGGATGCTGGTGGGTTATCTCAGCTGCATCAGCCGCCAACATATCAACATCCTTTATGTTGGAGATACGTCCTTCAAGAGGCTCACCTTCGGGAGTGTCTCGCCACACAGCCCCATAGAGTGCTACAGGTGCTGTACGCATGATACCGCCACAACCTTTACTATTGTTGTATGGGTCTTTACCTCTAAGAATACTTTGTAATGCTGTTATACAGGTATTGCCTGGAGCACGACGATTGTTGAGTTCAGGCAATTCGCCAATCCAGCAATCCTTACGACGACCAGATCTCTTGCCTATTTGTGTGTTATACCATTCAAGATATGCCTCGCAAATAGCATACTTTAGGGCTTTGCCCTGCGCTTTTGCATTCAGCAAGCCACAAGCTGTGAACAGTGTCATCTGAGTATCGTCAGAAATCAATGCCTTGCCGTTATTTTCTTCATCAGACAACCACCACTGGGTGGTGTCCAGTCTTGTGATGCCATTATCACCATACCTTTTCTGTATACCCATGTACGAGTTGATGAATTCCACAGGATAACCGAGCGCATCGCCAACGGCTCCTCCAACCAGCGAACCACGTATCTTATCTAATTGTTTGTTTCTATACATATCTATAAAACTTGTTCTATTCATAGTCATAAATTTTTTACGTTATACTGTTTATGTTATAGAGTGAGAAGAAGTAACTCTTTGTACAAGGTTACTCAGTGTTTCTCTTGCTTTGCTCGTTGATGATTTGCTTCCTTCGCTTGAACTCCTCGATGGACATCGGCTCCTTGCCATCTCTTTCCATGAGCTTGTCATAGAAGGCATTAAGTACTCGCAATATCTTTGAGGTGCCGTGGCCGCTTTCCTTCAGGTAGCCTTGCAGGGTTGGCGACTCCATTCCCTTGTCTGCACCATAGAACACCCAATAGGTGCTGATAGCGATGTCTGTACGGTGCAGCCCCATGGCACAAGCGATATAGAAACCGCCTCGGTCAATGCGCTCACAAAACTCTGTAAACAACGACACCATGTTTTCAACGACATCGGCACGGTTATCAACAGGATAGTAGAAATACTTCATACCGTACTCTTCACAAAGGTTTTGCATACGTTGGTTCATTCCGTCATTGCGAAGGTCAATGATGGTATGAACGCCTGCGTCCTTGATAACTGGCCAGGCATAGCCCAGACTGCGTGATGACATTGTCTTTCCCCTTACACCTCCGTATGCAGGATGCGTGTCGGGAATGTTGAGTGCAAGTATTCTGTTGATGTTCATAGTATTTTTGCTCGTTCTGTGTTTATTATTCTACTCTCAAAGTTGGAATTTTATTCTCGCTATTTTTGCCTATATGCCATCCGTCACACCATGCGCATTTATAGACAGAGAAATGAACGCCATGTTTCTTTTCCATTGCTTCTGCAGCCTTTTCCGCAACAGACTTTGATGGATATGCCACCTTAGGCTTACCACTTCTTCGGGAGATGTGGCTGTATTTGCTGAATATGCCAAAAGCATTGTGCGTGACGAAAATGTTTCGCCATGCGCGCTTTCTCGTCAACTGATTCCATATAGCCGGTATAATGTTTTTTATATTCATAGCCCTCATTTTGGTTACACATAATAAAACCTCTCGTAGTTGAACCGTGACAACTCACTTTGCGTGGTGTCCAATGCCTTTAGGCGTTCGGGTATCTCATGCTGTGGTGTGCCGTCGTCCAGAAGTCTTCTGAGTTGTGTAAACATGATGCGGTTTGTTCGGTCTATGCTTTCCTTGTCAGTATCGACACCATACTCTTCGGCTTCATTTATTTCGGATATGATCATGCCAGAGAACAAGCCATGCAGCCCTTCCTTCTTAGCAAATTCCACTGCATGACACCATATACCGATGATGCCTCCACAATGCTTGCGAAGATAATAGGCTTGCGGATGCCCTACGATAATACCGTCAAAGTCTTCCTCCTCATCGTTCTTGCGAAAGAACAAACCATTGTTCGAACCGTGACCAAGCAGCATGATACGCTCACTTGGCGACGTATGGCGAAGCAGATACCCCATCTCTTTGTTGGAGCAATCGGTTTCAATCAACCGTGCTCCCAACCCTTCATAAAGGATTGAGAGCATTTCGGTTGTTCTATCTGTCGGATGTATCACTAACATAGTCTTTCCTTTTATCTTGTTTATGAAATAGGGAGAGAAAAGTAACCTCTGGTCTATCACTCTATTGGCTTGACATCATCGAAAATCATCTCTTTTTCTATCAAGAAAATCTTTGGTCAGTTTTACCAGCCTTTTGTTTGCAAGACACAGATGTTCCTGCAAGTTCTTCTTGACAGCATTACTTCCTATCTTTCCTCTCTTGTAGTTTTTGATGAGCAGATTGACATTTTCAAGTTTGCTACTTAGCAGCCATTTAAACAGCTCACCTTGCTCCCGAGGTAGGTCTGAGTAGCAATCTTCAATGGCTTCACTATGTGCTCGATAGGTGGTTAGCGTGTACATATAGTCATCATGTATGAGTTTGACCATTGCCCTGTCAGTACACAGGTCTACCAGTTGCTTGTATGCTTCTATCAGCCGATAGTCAACAGGCATGACAGAACGCCAGGCTACCATATTTATATCTGCTTGGCCGCCACAATCGTATGATCTCATGACTCCATCAATCACATGAAATAGCTTTTCGTAACTGTCTGGTTCTTGCCATTCACCACCAGTTTCTACATAGAAGTGTTTCATCTGCTGTCGTGCCACCTCATGCCAAACAAAGGATGCGCTGGCTTCATCCATACCCGAATTGACCATACTTGCGTATGAATCGAACAGGGCTATAACGATAGAAATGGTGTCTTTGTAGTCTTTTATAATCCACTTGTTGTACTCTTCATTGTTCATGCCCAAGTCTTCCAAACCGTAGCTGCCAGTTTTGCTATACGCTGTATCAGCAATTGCCAGTAAAGAGTCGATTGTTTGTTCTGAACAAGTAACGTATGCCATCACTTTTTTCTTGTCAACATCCAGATGTTTCAAGACAAATGGAATGCTGTCTTTAGCAACCATCACAGTATCGGATTCCTGATTATCCAATCCGCCTTTATTTCCTTTACAGGATACTACGGAAAGGACAAACAGAAACAATACCGACATTTTGAATATTGTAGTAGTTTTCATGTTGTTCATTTTTGTTATTTAATTTCTATTCTTGCCACCTCATCCACATTCTTTATCCTACGGATATTTTCAATGGCTTGCTTTAGTTCGTTGGAAGAATGAACCTCAAAATCCACCGTGGTTTCCACAATGCGGTCTTGGGTTACTGTATGGAGTTTCGAAATGGAGAGGTTCTGTTGCTCTGTAATGCAAGCAACCACATCGCTGAGCAGATGATGGCGGTCGATGCCACGGATGCAGATACGGACGGGGAACAGGAACTGTTCATTCTCCTTGAAATCCACAGCTACAATGGTATCGCCCTGCTTGGATGCCTGACGAATAGCAGTGAGGCAGTTGCGCTTGTGGAGCGTAATCTGTCCCTCTGTATTCTTGAAACCGACGACTTCGTCTCCCGGCAACGGATGGCAGCAGGAACAACGCTTATACTCCATCTTTGGACGGTCGGTGAAGAAACTACCCAAACTACGCTTTGCCTTATAGGTCAGCACATGGTTCTGCCAATCTGCTTCTGGTACTGCATCCTCTGCAGTACCTATCTCTACACAATCGCCACGATGGAGCACCGTCTTCACAGAAGACAGTTTACCGTTGATACGTGCATACACGGCATGAAGTCCAACTTCGGTATGAATTTCGAAGGCAAAATCGAGTGCTGTGGCATACTTGGGCAGTACGATACATTTGCCCTTGGGTGTGAAAGCCATAATGTTATCATGGTAGAACGATGTCGTCACACCATCCATATAGTCCATCTCGTTGGTGTGGTAGGCTATATCCTTGAGCACAGCCCTGAACTTTTCCAACCATGCCTTCAGGTTTTCCTCCGTGCGTTCAGCAGTACAGCCAAGGCGGTTGTTGCGTATCATACGTTCAGACGAGATATGCACTTCCTCCCATTGTCCCTTTGGATTGAGAAACTTCACATGGAAACTCTGATAGCCGTTCTCCTTCGGAGCGTTGATATAATTGACCACAGAACAAGGACGCTCCTTGAAACAGTCGGACAACACGGCATAGATATGCAAGCTCTGCTTCTTCTCTTCCTGCAAGCCGTCAGCCTTGTAGATGATACGCAGGTAATGCTTGCTGTCGATATGTTCGAAATCACAACATTTGGACTGCATTTTGCGCCAGATACTGTAAGGTGAGCGCATACGGAGCTCGATGCGTGCGTCAATGCCGTTAGCTTCAAGTATCTCCTTAGTTTTGGCGATAAAGACATCCACATCTGGCTTCTCCGACAGCTGAAGTTCAGCCAACTGCTTCTCTATTTGTTCATACTCACGTGGACAGCGATATCGGAACGACAGGTTTTCAAGTTCCGTCTTTACGTTATACAAACCAAGGCGATTGGCAAGAGGGGCATAGAAATAATCGGTCTCCGAGGCAATCTTCATCTGCTTGTCAGGGCGCATACTGCAGAGCGTGCGCATGTTATGAAGTCGGTCTGCCAATTTCACAAGTATGGCACGCACATCAAACTGTACAGACGATAGCATTTGGCGGAAGTTATCCACCTGCTTCGACTGGTCATACTGGGCTTTCTTCTGCTTCGTCACGACACCGACAAGAAATGCCACATCATCCCCGAAACGTTCACGGATCTCATCTATACTGTACGGACAATCCTCCACAACATCATGTTGGAAAGCCGCCATGACAGGGTTTGCTCCCAGTTCCAGCTCTTCTGCCACAATGCGTGCCACGGCAACAGGGTGACTGATATAGGGTTCACCAGACTTGCGCAGTTGGTCTTTGTGGGCATAAGCGGCAAAGTCGTATGCTTCATGCAGCAAGTTCATCTGCTTCTCGTCCACTCGTTGAGCCATCAATGTGAAGATGGCGTCCAAATCGGCTTGTATTTTCTTTTTATACATCTCGTTCATTATAATAATACTTTGTCAAATTTACAAATAATTCGTTGAAAATAAACAAGTTGATTGACAAAATTTAGTAAAATAAAATAGGTCAAGTGACAGATTTTAATGGTAACCGACTTGTTTGAAAGTTAGAAGCGAGTGCCGTAATGCCATAATCTCCTCAAAGATTTGAGGATTGGAGTAAAAGATAGAGTTGATAGATTTCTTAAAATAGTAAAATTATGTAACGAAGAAGTAACATCATCCGTCACTTCCATATCATCGTATTTATCATCCCAGTATATCATTGGTGCCAATTCTTCCCTAAATTCAGGGAATTGAGACTCTCTTAATTTTTCCAATTTGTTTTCAACCTCATCTTTTGATTTTGCAAATACAAAGCTACGAAACCAATAATTGTCGCTGAGATAATCACATTCATCAAACCAAAGATGATGCTTCACGAACTGGCCTACATATACGCCATCCTTGGGTATTTCATTACGACAATAGTGTGCAATCTCGTAAATATCCTTAAACGTAGTTCCGAAGACATGTATCTGCTCTGTAATCTTAATTGTCTTCATATCTCAATACCCTTAATCCGTGTCGGGCACAACTTCTAAGTTTTGTTATTTGTATGTTTATGAGATATAGAGTCGGGAAGTAACCATTTGCTACCAGAAAAATTTTTGCTTAGAAGCTATTTTACAAAGAAAACTCGTTGCACGTCTTAGGTCAGGGACGAGCAACGAGTTTTGTTTATAATCGGAGCTTTGGTCAGCTCCCTTCAAATGGAGTGTTGGAACTTGAAATATTATTTCATCACCTTTCTTGTGATGCCGTCGTTGAAGCGCACAATGTTGAGGCCCTTGGTGGGGGAGGTCTGGCGTCTGCCGCTGGTATCATAGCGCTCCACCTCGCGGCGTTCAGCGGCAGAGTGTACTCCGTCTATGCCCGTTGGGGAGAACTCCACGATGTGGTTGAAGGCATTCCACTCCTCCCAACACTGGTAATTGTACATAGATCCCTCGGGTACGTAGAGCGTGCATTGGGATTGTGTATATTCCTCGAAGGGCTTTCCTTTGATGCCTATGCCTTGTGGGTTAAGGGCGTATATGGATTTCAATGAGTTGCAATTAGCGAATGTATTATTAGTTGATTATCAGTATTATACGCTCTAAACGGTAGAAAAGTGACTGTGTGGATTCTGTTTAGATACGAAAGGGTAACAATTTAACGTATTTAACTTTCGATTACATTAAAAACTACCAAATAGTGTTTGAATAGGAAAGTTTCAACCGAACTCAAAATGTGACAAACAAAAGTTATCCAATGATATTTTAGAGGGGTAGGGTTAAAACGACTTCCCTTAAAGAATGTGATTGCCAATCATCCCCTTTTATTCTATAAGAACCAATAGAAATGTAGTCTATCATACTGTTTTCCTACATTTTTATATAAATAGAAAAGCAGATTTCAACCCAAGATGAGTACATGGAAACTCTATCAGAAAGGTCTGATATTGTCCTTTCCAGATGCGAGGGACTTCTAAACATCATAGAAAAAGAACGAGCTTTGGCTTTTTCTTTGAATGACAGGTATAAGAAATCTGATGATTGTATCAAGATTATTGGCAATACATTGGACTCTATCTGTGAAAAATTGGGTGTGCAAGCAAATGTAGATGTAGTAAAGCAGCCCCCATGCCCAAGACATTAAAGAAAGTTCCGTCATTTCTGCTATGCACCATTCCTTGGTATTGAATAAGGCGCATTTGGTATTCTCGCCATGTTAGACAATTTGCTCTTATACTCATGTTATGTTCTTGGTTCCTGCCTATAGGCTTAACGCTTTTCTTAGCAAGGGATAATTCTTGCTTACATCAGTAATAATAAAGTGAAATTATCAAGTGCATTATTGTAAGAAATGGCACTACGGGGGAATCCCGAGTGCCATCTAATTATAGTCAAACAGAAGTGGTTTGAGAAAATTTCAAGTTCTCATGTCCGATGGATAAAGGACGTGTATTCTCATTCTATTTCTGTTTGACTATATAATCAACTACTTTTATTGCATTTTCCACTTTATTTGTTAGGAGCTACAGGGCGAACTGGAAACCCTTGTGACCTATCACTATGTCCACTTTTGTGACTTGAAGAATCAAACACAAGACTCACGGCATTATGAATAACACTCCATCCATTGGTCTTGCTCCAAATTCCTCCACTTTTCCCAACATTTTTTGATGAGCTACCAGAATACCATCCAGAAAAAGGCAAAAATATACTTCTATTGTTTTTACCAACGATCAAAATACCTTTAGTTCCATTTTGTGTTGTAGCTTGCCATCTGCAATTTAAACTAAGTTCATCAACCTCCTTCTTTGTAGGCATACGCCAAGTTCCGCCCCATATTACAGCTGCAACATCGTCTTCACTTTTTAATTCACAATTAAGTTCATCGTATTTTGTGATAGAATTTGAACTTCCCCTACACCATTTGTAGGTACTCCAAGCATATTTGGATTTCGTATCTGTTTCACCCCATGAATAATAATTGCCTATATCTTCGGGAGAGTCTGCACCAACATTACATGTAGCCCAAAGAAGCCCAGATGGAAGGCCTAAATCCACAAAGTCATAACCATTTATTTTAATGCTTGTCTCCTGCTCTTTTTCTGTAGAGTCATATACAGTTAGATTGTCAACTTCAGACAAAAGAATGGATTGTATAATTTTCCCATCTTTATAAATTTTGTAAGATTTATAGTCATTTACGACAAGACTATCAATGTCTTTGTAGTTCCACGTGTATGTTCTGCCGTTTTTCCCTATAATTTTATAGCCTTGTGCGCTCAAATCTAACCCCATAAGGGATATAAAAATAAAAATGAATATTCTAAGTCTCATATTATAACTTTATTTTATGATGATTTTCTTGCTAATATTGCTAACCTTTATTATATAGACACCAGATGGTAGGGTACTTATAGGTACTAAGCAGACACCTTCTTTGTTGGTATTAATACTTTTAACCAAAGCTCCACTTGTATTGTAAATATAAACTGGTATCGTTGATTTGAAATTAGAGACGTGAATATAAAAGCCATCACTTTTTATAATTCCTTTTGTATCTTTTTTATTTATATTTTCAATACCACTTGATATTCCTGTATCGGATTCTAGAGTATATTTGTGACTGCCTATATTAACAAATTCCTTTTTGTTATTGGCATATTCACATTGGAAAATAATTCCATCTTCATTGTATGTGATTTGGGGATGTTCTGATAAAGGAAATATAAAATCAACCCCCATATGCAAAACTAACCATTTTACATCAGTTTTGCTCATGGCAGTTTTGAAGTTAATCAATATTTCTTTTTTATATGGGCTACCCCATTTGTTTTGTACAGCCATAGCTGGTAGCGTAAAAATATAATCAGTGTTTGATTTTAGCTCATCTGAAGGAGAAAAAATAATATTTTTACCCTCTATTCTTGCCATTCCATTAATGATTTTTTTATCGTTTTTAGTCATGAGCGATATTTCATTAAAGTGTGAACCTTTATAAATAGGCAAAGAAAAACTTACAGATAATAGTTTGTCGGTTTCTACAGAACTCTCTTTGTCTTGCGGTGTTGATGAAACAAATGAAAGATACGGTTCGTTTACTGTTACATTGCATTTGGCAGTAAAATTCCCAATATTTGTTTTTACCCAGACAGTGGTCGTGCCTTTCGCTACACCTCTTATCATACCAGATGCGCTAACTTTTACAATATTATCATTGTCACTCCACCAAGTTAATTCACTTGCGGCTCCTACAGGTGACAATGATGCTGTTAGCGTTTTTTCCTCGTCAATGTTTATAGCTGTAGCTGATGGTAATGATACGCCAGTTGGATTTACTGACTTGACTACAACATAACATTTTTCGTTAGGTCCCGATCCGTTCTCTATTTGTATGTAAGTACTTCCTGCACTTATAGCCCGTACATAGCCATCATTGCTTACAGTGGCTATTCTATTGTCGTTTGCAATAAACCGTATAGTTGGTTTGGGACTTACATTACTTGGGCTATATGTATATGTTATACGTTGCCCCTCTCCAACGTTTAGTTCCATTCGAGTTGGAGACACATTTAGATTAACAGAGTTACATGTGACATAATAATATGTTGTAGCATTATTTGTGTGCATAAAGCCATTCTTGTCATACCAATAATAGTAGTAGTCGCATCTAATTTCTGCTGTTCCTGTAAAGAATGAAAGTACTTTAACTCTACATCCTGTATTCCCATATTTTTCTACAGAAACATTTGCGTTTGAACACGCCCATGCTGTTTGATTTATAGCACTTCCAGACGGCGGGTTTGGTGCTGCAAAAATTGTAGTTTCTCCCACATAAAGAGCAGCTCTGTTTGCGGCTTCTCCTATAAAGGGGAGGAACATCGTTATAAGCAAAAGTAAAAATTTTTTCATTGTTTATTTCGTCCGTTAATATGGTTTTGTGTAACTAAATATAAAAAAGGCGTGGAAGTGCGAAATTGATTTCACTTCCACCATTAGCTTATAGTCTTCCAGTACCATTACATCTACTACACCATCCATTTGTGCAATTTGGACATGCCACTCTCTTGTTGGTTAGTGGGTTTATGTACGTCCGATTACCTCCACAAGTCCAACATTTTTTAGTTCCATGACATAAATGACACGTTTTGTCAGAAGAAGTACCTGTATTTGTAAAAGAAGATTGATTTGTATTACTCTGTACCGTAGTTCCTACACCATTATTAACCAAATCACCTTGATACTGATAGTAAGAATCAATTGGGGTTGAAGACCAATTTACTTGGCCCCAATCAACTGTAAATGTTGGAGGAGTAGTCCATTTGAAATCAAACTGAGGCATTTGAATATTTTGCACGGAAAATTGTTGTAAAGCTGCCAGTTGTGAGTATTGGCTTTGCACTTGACTAATTGCTAAGTTTGGGTTTAAAAGATTTGCATTATTGGTATCCTTGTGAATACATATATGCATTCCCTGCTGCTTGAACAATAGTTCCGATTGCTTGCGCCCAAGCTTGGCGTCTCCGTTGGCGTCGTTCTTCGGCTTTTCTTCTCTCGGCAAGGTCTTTTGCTCGTTTTTGCTCTGATTCTGCAAATTCAATCTCTTCTATTGCAGCTAAAGCTGCCTTTGCTTCCTCTGCACCTTTATTAGAAGCCAGGGTGAACCATTTTTTCGCTTTTTTTCTATCTTTAAGCAATCCAGCATACCCGTTTAGATATAAATTCCCTACAAAATAATAAGCCTTTGAATTGTTTGAATCAGTGTATAAAGCTCTATCTACCCAAAAAAGGATTTCTTTATTCTTGGCATCTTTATTGTATAAGTCCGCAGCCTTTTTAAGCAAAATAGTTGATACGAGTCCAACTCCATATTTTTTATTGTTTTCACTATATGGGAGTTCTCCTACATACTCTATTATCTTTTGAGATATTTCGTTGACAGGCTTTTCATTTGGAACATTAACATCATTTTTTATCCAAGTTGAACTATAGTGTGCATAAATTAAATCTTGTTCTGTTCCGATACCCTTCATTGATAATGTAGCCAATATCTTACCTATATTCTGTGCTAATTTAAACCTCTGATATGGCCACATATAAGTACGAGGATCTTTTAAAAAGTATTCTTCTACCACTAACGCACTAAAAAGTACTCGTTCATAAATTTTTTCTGCAACTTTTTTGTCATTTATGGAATCCAGAGACAAAAAAGCCAATCCGACATCAGCTTGTTCATGATAGTATGAGACATCCTCGTTTCTGGATGCCGCTTGAAGAAAATACCAAGCCGCAGCTTTGTCAATTGGACGATGAATGGTTGGATATGAGATAAACAGAGTATTATCATCAAAAGACACATACTCTGGTTTACAGGTGTTAAAACCATAGTAATATCCCATCGCAACTTGCGAATCATAATCACCAAGTTTTGCAGCCTCCAAATAATACTTAACCTGTTTATCGGTAGAATTAACTTGGCGCGCTTTATTTTTCAAGTTTTGAACTTTCTTGAAGTCCGAAGAACTAACACTTTTCTTTAGAAAAGGGGTCAGTGTTTCTTCTTTTTTCGCATTAATAGAAAATGCGATAAAAAAGAGGAATACAAAAATTAGAACTGATTTTATTTTCATTTTTGCGAAAAAAAGGCGTGCAACCGTTCCGATGCTTGTTTCCGTTTTGGTTACCGCCAAGTGACCTGCATATCAACAAACGACAGAACAGTTCACGCCTATGAGCGTGAACTTTCAATCTGCTTGTCCTCGATATGCGAATATTGGCGGTATTCAAACGGAAGAGAACAAGAGCTAAAAGCTCAATATCCAAAAAGTATAGAACGGAAACGCTTAGTTAATAATATGAGGTTATAACACCTCAATATAAGTCTCTTGTAGGAAGGCTATTCTTAGAATCGCACAACCTTTAGCGTTTCATTCTTGTGTATCTATCTGTTTCTTATTAAATCAATTTTAAGTTCGACAATCTGTTTACTTGCAATTCTAATGAATGGAATGGAATCAGAACATTATGCATTGCCTTGCAAAATTAGCAAAAAATTCCTTTATTAAAGAAAGAACTTGGATAAATCAACGTAAAACCTACGCAAAAGGAATATTTGTGAACAAAAGTCTGCTTTTTGTTCATATTCAGCCTACGGAGGTCCATTTGCATTCTCATTTTGGGAACATTTCAAGTAACCTCAAAACAACACGTGTTGGGTATCAATGCAATAGCATAACTTTTATACAATCCTACCAAGATTGCACAATCTAACCGTCATATTACCACAACGCAATCTTGCCTGCAATACCCAAATCAAGAGTGGCTGTTGCAATACCCAATGCTTGAAACACACGGCTCATGGTTGGTAATGTGATAACACTTGCACCTTTCTCCAACTTTGATATCTGAGCACGCTGCACACCGATACGCTCACCAAGCTGTTCTTGTGTGAGGTTTTGTGCCAATCGAGCCTTGCGTATGGCTTCGCCTACAATATAGGCGTTCACATCTTCTTTGAGCTTGGCTTCCATGGTTTCGCGCTCTGGTGTACCTCTTTTACCCCAAAGTTTATCTTTCATATTGTCTGCTGGTATCAATTTCATCTGTGCCATAATGCTATTTCTTTTTACTGTTAAAATACTCTTTTCTTATCTCTTCCGCTTTGGCAATCTCTTTTAATGGTGTCTTCTGAGTTTTCTTGATAATACCATGTGTGGCAATAACCAAAGTTTCTTCCTCAGTGTCCCAAAAGGAGAAAAGCCTGTAGCATATACCATTGTAGAGAGTGCGGAACTCCCATATCTCGGTATTCTCCAGTTTCTTGAAGATGTCAACTTTCATCACTCCTTCCTCAACCTTGAAGATGTTGTAGTATATCTTCTGCTGAGCTTTGAATGGCTGCGTATCCAAAAAGGCTTGTGCTTCTTCTGTTAACACCACTTTTAGTTTATTGATGCCCATTTTGTTTTGAATTATGGTACAAAGATAATGATTTGTTTCCAAACAGCGATACAAAATTCGGTTTTTAATCTCTATCAGCCCCACTTTTAACACTCTCACTACTTGTTAGTATCAGATATGTAACTTGCTCACTCTTTTATTTCCCTAAATTTGATATTTCAAAAATAGGGAAGAGGAAAATGTGTATGTGGAAAGTTACGGAGAAAGTGAATACTATCCGTAACATCTTACATTGTTATCAAACTTTACCCACCTTCTTACAAGTCATCATGCGCTAATAAATATGTTAATCAAATCTTAATTCTGTGTTAACAAGTCTTTACTGCCAAATTCCTTTTTTGAAGCCATTTCAATGCCGTTGAACACACCCTCTTTTAGCACATTCAAACTCTCCATAAAAATATGTTTTTTGGAACATTTTGGGAACATCATACTTGCCATTATATCTGTCGTGCACTGATAATCAAGTACTTAAATACAGTCTTGTGTTATTCGGAGGAGATTTATGCGTTTATGCATCCTTGATTAACAATCATAAGAACTTGCTTTGTCTAATTTTAAACAAAGCAAGTTCTTATACTCATTATTTTAACTTATAGTGAGAAGCCTCTTGGCTTTTTTCTTAGAACCGCACCCAATCCCACCTTTTGTGTTCCGTCCCAATTCGTAAGTTGGTCAGCACAGCCATTGGAGCCACCAAGCGAAACGTATGTGTCTGCACTACATGACATATGGTCAACAAAAGCGAGAAAGTTGTCAATGGCTTTGTCTGTGAATTGAACTTCATTCGTGGCGAATAGTTTTGTCCAACTGGTAACACATTCTTGCTTGAAGTCTGTAAAACCGCGCCACGACATATCGGACAAGAACCTTTTCGTTGCCGATTCAATGGCTCCTTGCGAGTCCAATCCAATATTATGCTTTACAGCAGATGCCATAATGCCATAGTATATGGAAGCCGATTCTTTCTCGTTGAAATTGACTCTGTCTGTTTTTGCAAAGGATGATAAAGCTTCATGTCCCTCATGGATGAACTTGTCAAGCACTCCTATGTATCTATTTTGCCGAGCCATGCTTTCACGTTTGGCTTCGGCTTCTTGCCGAGCCTTTTCTTTTGCATCTTCCTCCTTTCGTGCTTCCACCCGTCTCCATGCATCAGTCATTTCTGGCTCCTGCCAAATGGCATTCCAACGAGCCTTCAAATCATTGTACATTTCCATAAGTGTAGTATTATAACTTTTGGCACTGGCGAGTTCTTCCTTCGCATAGACAAGTTGAGTAGTCACTCGCTCCACAGCCTTCTCGTCAAGTTGAGAGATGCGTTGTTTGACTTTGTTGTTTTCAGTCTTTAGCGCATCATTCTCGGCACGAAGCGACTTGTTCTCCTCTATCTGCTTATTGAGGTTCTGCATATAGTAAGTGTATGTCTTGTTGACAGACTTGCGTACACCTTCATTCTGCTTGTCACGTTCGGCATTGATGGCTGCTACAAGAGCCTTGATAGCATCATTGATGTTTGTTGTCCGCTCCTCACGCCACGCCTTTTGCCCGATAATAGTAGGAATTGGGATGGCAAGTTCTTTCTTTACGGCATTCATCGCTTCTTGAACTGGAGCCTTGATGTTGAGAAAAGGAATGGTCAGCTCCTTCTTGTCGATTGTGGCAAGCACTGCATATTTCTCCACTTTGTCAAGAGCGACTTTCGCCTGACGTTCAGCTTCAAGCACCACCTTGTTCTTATGCTTGCGTCCTCGCTTCTCTTCCTCTGAAAGTTCATCATAGGAGAAGCCTCTTGCCAAGCCATACTTATGCCCTACCTTGTTGTAATAGTCAGTATGCAGTTGGGAAAGGTATTGTGATTTGTCCTTTGCTCGCTCTCCCCACACTTTGGCATAAGAGACCCTTTCAACAACACCCTTTGCCGCTTCCGATTTTGTGTAGTTGTCACGTTCTTCTTTTGGAAGTGCTCTCCATTCCTTTGTTGAAAGAACCTTTTCTGGATTATCCTTGTGAATGTACTTGCTTCCGATGCGCCCACGTTTCTTTACTTGTTCAACAGGCACGGTCTGCACATGGGCATGGATGCTTGTCTCGTCACAATGCACATCAAAGCCGATGACATTCTCTTCTCCCCATTTCTCACATACAAAGCGGTAGGTGTCCAATGCCCAGTCATAGATGCCTTTTTGCAATACAACCTTGCTGTGGTCAGCATTTGGATCTGATGTGTTGAGTTTCTGTTCACCAAAGGCAAGTCTGTTAAGCACATCATGGTCACCACTGAAGATGATGCCGACAGTGCAGTTCGGGCTGTTCCTTGAAACTTGGTCGGGACGCTTGGCATCCATATACGGCTTGAATCCAAGTTCATCAAGTCTGTGCTGCAAGCGTTCATGCAACGGCACAGACTGGGAACCAAGAGGTACTATCTTTCCATCCTTGACTATCTCAAAGTTGAGTCTCTTGCGTGAGTAGTTATAATGGTTGTTCTTGTCTATGTCCGCGTTTTTGAGTTGGTAACGCTTCTCGTCCCAACCTCTGCGCTCCGCCTCGTTGCCCACTTGGGACGAGAACGATTTCTTGTCTGTGCCTACATGGATGGCGGCACGTGGTATGTTTCTTTCCATAAGAATTTCATTTGAGCTTGTAACGTAGTTATTGTATAATTGGAGACAGGTCTCGGGCGGAGCCTGAGCATAATAGAAGGACTTTTTAAGTGAACAGCGTCAGCAGGTGAATCTAAAAGTCCCTATTATGTTTAGGACTTTTGTGAAAGTCCGTCACGCTGGGCGTGCCCACAGATCCTTACCCATTCTGCTATGACTCTTCTACTAACACCAACCCAAGACTGTCTATCAGATGTTGGAGTGGCGGATGCTTCTTTATCAGCCTTTGTAGCGCCATCTGCGGTGTTTCCGTCATCAATAGGAAGTCGGCAATGTCAAGACCTTTGGTCTTTTGTTCATCGGTGGCATTGTCTTCCAAGATGTTGCTGACAAGAACTTGCTTGCATATTGATTGTAGCAATGGAAGTTTGCTTTTCCACTTATCCGCTGCACCAAGGTCTGGAACCAAAACAACCTCCCGGCCGCTTAGGACTTCGACTGCATCTTTATTGAAACATCCGTTCATGCCTCCAGTAGCCAACCATACGAAATCAGATATGAAGTGGGTGGCAATGATGGCTGTCTTTTCGCTCTCCACGATGGCTATTGTCTTGGTCGTGGCTTTATCTGTCAACAGATGTTCGCCAAAGAAGCACTGCCGAAGTGTAAAGTCTGGCAGTTTCAGTTCCGAGTGTACCCAAGTCACCAGGCTGTGTGGTTCCTTGATGCGGTGTCCTGTCTTGTCATCATACTTCATTATCTTGCCAGTGTGCACATTCCCATTGATATCTATCTGCCAAAAGATAGTTGAACCGCCCCATTTCTTTGAAGTGCCGACCTTGTACAAGGCAAACAGCCGTTCTGTCTCCTCTTTGCCAAAGACCGTTGAAATGTATCGGTACAAAGGATTGACAGAATAGCCGTGCAGTGTTTGCATCATCAACTTATTCTCAATGAAAGTTGGAAGAGGTTTCTCTTTCCTGCACTCTTTGATTGGTGTTTTATATCTCCAATCATCATTGCAGTTGGCATCGGGATTGTCCTTGAAATAATCAGATGGAGAATAATGGTAGCCACAACTCTGTTCATGGTCACAACGCCCCACATTGTCAGGGAATACAATCTGTCCTTCCTCGTCAATATATCTTGCAAAGCAACGCTTACGCCCACATTGAGGGCAAGCATATCGGTTGCCCAGCTTGTATTTCTGTAGATGGAATCTATACTCACTCATAGGGCTCTGCACTTGTTGCACCTTGCACTTTCTGCACTTTTGCACTTGTTTGGCACAAAATGCAGCATCTTTTGTGCAAGAGTGCAAGAAGTGCAAAGTGCAAACGGTGCAAGGTGGTGATTCTACTTCTGTACTTTCTCATAATTGCCTTGCTTGTCTTTGATGATAAAGTTTCTCTGACAGAAGTCTTTGAGCATATACATGACAGTACGTCTTGCAAAACCGAAATCCGCTCCAGCCTTTACTGCTTCAGCAGTTACGAACTTGTTTCCCAACGAGTCAAGTACCTGTTTCTTCACAGGGTCGGTAGCCTCGGTTAAAACGAGGTCATCCATCCTTTTGTATGACTTCTCAAAGTAATCGCTCATCCGTATGGCTGCATTCACGGACTCCGCATCAACAAAATCCTTGTGAGACTCATCACAAGCCCAACGGAACAGTTGGAATATCAAGGCAAGCCGAGCCGTATTCAAAGGAACTTTTGCAGCACGTGAGTCTATCATTTTTTCATCCGTAATGGCATTCTGCCGTTCTATGTCTTCATTCTGCCAATCATAGAATATGTCAATGGCTTCATCAGAGAAGTCAAGAACATTGAAGATGCCTTCCGTAAAAGGAAGAGCCACAGCCTTGTCTATAATCTCTTTCCATACACGGAATGGTCTTTCAATGATTGCAGCATCTTGTTTTGGAACCTTAACCCAAGGAGCAATCTTCAAACCTTTTGGGTATGTGATCAGGAAACGGTCAAGAAAACCATTCTTCTTGAATCCCATATCATAAAGTTCATGCACAATACCAGTCTGGATAGTTCCTACAATCTGTATGCAAGGATAATCAATGCGTAAAGGACAATCAAGATTACAACGAGATACATCTACTGGCAAGCCATTGTGAGCCGACAGCATCTGTTGTACAAAAGAACTGTTGTTGTATCGGTTGATGGTGTTGAACAGCCCCATTATCTCATCCACCACAACTGCCACACCTCTGAGGTTGGCATCGTGATTGCGCATCAGAATCTCTGGCGTGAAGTCATTCATGATATTCTTATGCAGGACTGGCACAGGAGGTAACGATTCCCATTCCGTCCGTTTTTTGCCCTTGTTTCTCTCCACAATGGCTGCATACTCATTCTTTAGAGCCTTGAACTTATGGTGCTCCTCAGTATCAATGTCGTGCAACGGCTTGTAGGCAAAGTTCAAAGGTGGAGTCTTGCCGACTCCTGGTCTGCCAACAAGAATGACATATAGGATAGGTGAAGTAATCCAATTGCCTTTAATCCGGATATAGCAGGAGTTGCCGACGGCTGCTGCCATAGCGGATATTAGGGAAGTAGCGGTAAACTCAATGGAATAGTTCTCCGTCCTTGCCAAATCAAGAATCATCTGCTGCATCTTCTGGGGAAACACGTCAAGAGGAATTCCAGAAGTGGCTACGCCCGAAGCCTCCGAGCGTAGCTTGTTACAAATTTCAAGCGCATCCATGACATTACCAGTTTAAGGGTTTCGGCTTGCGCTTGTTTCCTGCAAGAATGGCTGCATTCTC
>ERZ1034710.127-NODE-127-length-33711-cov-124.852062_pt1 | contig 33711 bp, 39 predicted proteins | sample MGYA00520597_ERZ1034710 | MGnify/ENA primary metagenome ERZ1034710 (study PRJEB33766, sample SAMN09781714) | gut metagenome | biome: gut microbiome | host: Homo sapiens | place: Madagascar | study: EMG produced TPA metagenomics assembly of the PRJNA485056 data... | reverse complement strand
GGCAGCCTGAGTTCACAGATAAAATACTCTCCAGGAAACCCGGGGCGGTTCAAATATCCGCACCGTTCTGATCTTTCTGCAGACGTTTCTCAGCATTGTCATTGGCTGCTTTTACTGCCTTTGGCGTTGCCGCCAGCGTTTCAGACGTGCTGTTGGTCGCGCTGCTTAGCTGGATTATCCCTTTCTGTGCTGTCGTTGCATCCTGTGCGGTGTATTTCCCGTTAGCCAGGTCATACGCGGCCTTAACGGCTTTTGGCGTTGCCGCCAGTGACTCGGAAGTGCTGTTGGTCGCACTGCTGAGCTGTACTATCCCCTTTTTCGTCGTGCTCGCATCCTCAAGCGCCACGGCGGATGCAATATCCTCTGCCCGTTTTGCCGCTGTCTCAGCGCGCGTTGCTGCAGATTCCGCCGTACTTTTGCTCTGAGCTGCTGCCTTCGCACTACCAGCAGCCTCTGTCGCCTTCGTGGATGCCGTCGTGGCGCTGCCCTTCGCTGCTGACGCCTGTCTGGTCGCCTCATCTTTTGAAGCAGACGCCGATGATGCCGATGACGCCGCCGAACTGGCGGACGATGCCGCTGCCGTTTTTGAGGATTCTGCACGGGTTTCCGACGCTTTCGCGTTCGTTTCGGATGTCTTCGCTGCGGAAGCTGACCTCGCTGCTGCCGTGGCCTGCTCAGTGGCTTCGCCAGCCTTTGTTGTGGCTGTTGAAGCGGATGATGCGGCGCTTTCTGCCGATTTTCCGGCGGCGGTGGCACTGGCTGAGGCCTGCCCGGCACTTGTTGACGCGGCACTGGCAGACGACGCAGCCGCTGTTTTTGAGCCTGCCGCAGCTGAGGCGCTCTGTCCCGCTGCCGTCTCAGAAGACCTGGCGTTCGTCTCGGACGTTTTTGCCGCCTTCGCGGAATTTCCTGCCGCCGTTGCCGAGGAAGCTGCGCTACTGGCGCTCAAGGATGCGTTCGTTTCTGATGATTTCGCTGCCTCTTTTGAGGCCGCCGCATCCCGGGCTGAGGTGGCAGCTTCTGACGCTTTCGTGGTCGCGGTGGATGCAGAAGTGGCGGCTGATTGTTCTGACGCTGCGGCATTCGTTTCTGACGTTTTCGCCGCACCGGCACTGGTAGCTGCCACGCTTTTTGAGGACTCTGCAGCGGCAGCACTTTTTGAGGCTTCAGTGGCCTTTGTTGATGCCGTTCCTGCGCTGGAAGACGCTGACTGAGCCGACGAAGCGGCCTGTCCGGCTGACGTGCTGGCTGCACGTGCTGAATCTGCAGCATCAGTCGCATGGGTTGCCGCCTCACGGGCAGATGTGCTGGCATCGCCGGCTGACTTCTTCGCGGCTGCCGTGTTCTGTGCCACTACGGACGCGTTACGCGCCACCTCTTCCACCATCAGTTCAAAACGGCGCAGTGCCTCCGGACGGGCATCATCCTCCGTCATGGCACCGAGAAAATCATTCAGCGTACCGGGTTGAGAATCTTCATACACGGTGATGGTCCCGGCATGTGACGGCGGGAATCCTTCCACCAACAGAATGACGCTGTACTGACCGTACTCAACGTCCATGCTGTAACGACCGGCTTCATCCGGATTTTCAGAGGCCACCGTGTTCACCACCACCGTGCTGCTGGTCCGTCTGGCTTTCAGTTGAATGGTGCAGTTCTCTACCGGTTTTCCTGTGCCGTCTTTCAGTACACCTGAAATCTTTACTGCCATATTCACCCCACAAAAAAGCCCGCCTGAACCGGCGGGCTGTCATAACACTGTGTTACCTGGCTAATCAGAACTTATAACCGACACCCACGATGAAACCGTCAGTGCGCCAGTCGCCACTGCCGGAGCCTTCATAAGCAATATCAATGGCCACGGATTCGGTCGGGTTAAACTGCACGCCAGCCCCCCACGCCAGAGACGTGTTGCTGTGGCGACCGTCATCACTTCCGGTCAGCACATCGTGCGTTTTCCCCTTGTTGTCAGTTACGCGGAGATAATCCCCGGAGAAAGTCGACACACGGCTGTAAGCCACACCCGCCATCGCATACGCGCTGAACCATTCATTCACGCGCACAGACGGCCCCGCCATTACGCTGAACCAGCGGTTACGAACGGAATCTTCATGCCAGCGGGTATCGCTGTAACGGGTCAGCTGGCGATTCTTGTCTCCTGCATAGCTGAATGACGTCACCATCCCCAGTGTGTCCGTAAACTCATAACGGTATTTCACGTTAATCCCGTTCAGTTCATCGCTGCCAGGAACGTTCGTCGAGACATGAAGATACCCCGCGCTCAGCGTGGACTGATGTTCAGACGCCCATGCAGGCGCACCGGATACGGCCAGACAAATGGCTGCGGACAAAATGGCGGCATAAAGTTTACGCATAATTACCTCTCGCTTTTCTGCAATAAAAAAGGCGTCATTTCTGACGCCCGTTCTGGGTTATAAAATTCAGCTGATACTGATACCTGCTGTGGATTTTTTCATCACCACAACCAGCAGATCGCTGATACTGGTTGTTGGTGTCCAGTTATTCGCTCCTGATGAAGATACGGTGAATGTCAGTGTCAGCGTCCCCTGTCCGGCAGGCATATCTATAACTGAGGAAAATACGCCCTGAGCATCCGTCGTGGACTGATTAAAAATCTCCTGACCATTGCGGGTCACTCTTAACCGGCAGGTTGAATACCAGTATGACTGTTGGTTATTACTGTTGAAATTCTCATGCTTACCACCGCGGAATAACACTGGCGGTATCATGACCTGCCGGTCAAATTTCTGATCATCACTGATTCTTACCGTGATGGTGCCACTGGCATAAGTGCTCGTGCGGGGGAAAGACTTGCTGACCGTTTTGACAATATCACCTTCAATCTGGTTGGCTGACAGTTTCCCCTTAATCTGACAGTTCTCATTAATCGTGACGTTGTTGAGCGTCCCTGAGTTCGCATTCACACTGCCACTGATATCCGCATTTTTAGCGGTCAGCTTTCCGTCTGATGTCAGGGAAAATACCGGAGGACTGCCACCGCTGGTAATGGTGGGTGCCGTCAGGCGTTTCAGGAACACGTCGTTCATGAATATCTGATTGCCCTGCGCCACAAACATCGGCGTTTCATTCCCGTTTGCCGGGTCAATAAATGCGATACGGTTAGCGGCAACCAGAAACTGGCTCAGTTTGCCTTCCCCCGTGTCCTCCATGCTGAGGCCAATACCCGCGACATAATGTTTGCCGTCTTTGGTCTGCTCAATTTTGACAGCCCACATGGCATTCCACTTATCGTTGGCGTCCTTCCACTCTTTCGAAAACTCCTCCAGTCTGCTGGCGTTATCCTCCGTCAGCTCGACTTTTTCCAGCAGCTCCTTGCCGAGATGGGATTCGGTTATCTTGCCTTTGAAAAAATCCAGGTAACCTTCCGCATCATCGCTCGCCCGACCGACGGACTCCACAAATGCCGATTTGCCAACGGTGTTCACACTGCGAACGTAAAAATAATAATCATGGCCCGGTTTGATATTGATACTGGCAGCTATCCAGTACAGCGCCGTGCCAAGATAGCGGGCTGTGGTTTCAACCTGCCTGATATCCGCAATCCGCTTTTCCGAGAACCAGAACTCAAACTGTACCGTCGGATCATAAACCGCAAGATGCGGCGTGGCGGTTATCTGAAAATAGCCCGGCGTCAGCTCAATCCGCGACGGCGCTGCCGGTGCGGCAATCCGGAACGATACCGACGCCGGATCGCCCTGCTGTCCCCACGCATTTACCGCCCGGACTGTCAGCGTGTAACGCCCCAGCGCCAGTTGCCTGAAGCGGTATGTGGTTTCCGTCGTCCGGGCCGTGCTGACCAGCCGCTCACTGCCGTCATCCGCTGCCACGGTCAGGCGAAGAAGGAAGCTAACGCCCTTCACCACCTTCGGCGTGTCCCAGCGCGCCAGCACCTGATATTCCCCGCTGTCTGCGGTGACTTCGGCAGTCAGGTGCTGTACCGCTGGCGGCGTGACACCATTCACCGTGCCGCTCTGGTCGCCGTCAAAGTGCGCCCCGTTATCCACGATGGCTTCTTTTTCCGGTACATGCTGCACGGCAGTGATGGCATACGTGCCGTCATCGTTCTCACGGATACTCACGCAGCGGAACAGGCGCTGGCGCAGCGTCGGCAGCTTCAGCCCCCATACGCTGTATTCAGCAACGCCGTCAGGAACACGGCTCACTTTCACCTTCACGCCGTCGGTGACGGACTGAACCTCCACGCTGACCGGATTGCCACTTCCGTCAACCAGGCTTATCAGCGTGGTACCGGAGGATGGCAGCGTGATTTCACGGTCGAGCGTCAGCGTCCGGGTCTGGCTGTTCACCGCCAGCACGCGCCCGCCGGTGCTGATACCGGCATAGTCATCATCGCAGATTTCAATGACATCGCCCGGCACATGGCGAAGCCCTTCTGCGCCCACGCTGAAGTCCACGGTCTGCGTTTCCAGCAGTTCTGTTTTAATCAGCCACAGCCCGGCGCGGTGTGCCTGCCCCCGGCTGGTACAGCCAAAAGCATCCATCTTCGTGACGTTACGACCGTAACGGGCAATGGCCTGCGTATCCTCCACAAGCTCTGTCGCCGTCTCCCAGCCGTTGTTCGGGTCAATCCAGTTCACCTCAACGGCATTATGGCGGTCCTTCAGGGCGCTGAAGCTGTAGCGGAACGGCGCGCCATCATCCGGCATCACCACATTACTGCGGTTATAGGTCCACACCTTATCCGACGGTCGGTCCTGCACGAACGTCAGCGTCTGCCCGTTCCATACCGGCATACAGCGCATCGCCGAGCAGAAATCACTGAGCACATCCCACGCCTTGCGCTGTGTGGTCAGGTACGCATTACAGGTGATGCGCAGCTCCGTGCCGCCAAAGCCGTCCGGCACTGACTGGTCGCAGTACTGGCCGATGACATACAGCGCCCATTTGTCCACATCCGCCGCACCAAGACGTTTCCCCATGCCGTAGCGCGGGTGGGTCAGCATATCCCACAGACACCAGGCCATGTTGTTGCTGTATGCTGGTTTTAACGTTCCGTCCCAGATACCGCTGTATTGTCGCGTCTGCGGGTTATAGTTCGACGGCACCTGCAGAATGCGCCCGCGAAGATGATAATTACGACTCACCTGCTGGCTGCCGAACTGCTCCGAGTCCACCTGTACGCCGACCAGTGCCGTGTTCGGGTAGCACTGTTTCACATCGATGATTTCGGTGTATGACGACCAGAGCGTTTTGTTCTGCAGCTGGTCTGTGGTGCTGTCCGGCGTCATCCTGCGCATCCGGATATTAAACGGGCGCGGCGGCAGGTTATCCACCACCACCGAGGCCAGATACTGCGAGGTGGTTTTGCCCTTAATGGTGATGTCTTTTTCCGTCACCCAGCCACCGTTACGCTGTATCTGAACCAGCAGGCGGACTTCCGACGGATTCCGGTCCCCCTTTGAAGTGGTTTCCACCAGTGCCTGCACACCGAAGGTAAAGCGCAGACGGTCGATGTTTGCCGACGTAATGGTCCGGGTAATCGGCGTGTCGTACTTCACCTCCGTACCCAGCACCGTCTCGGAGCCGGAGGATTCAAATCCCTCCGGCGGTGTCTGCTCCTGCTCACCAGCCCGGAACACCACCGTGACACCGGAGATATTGGTATTCCCCTCACTGTCCAGCACTGGCGTACTGTTCAGCAGCACACTTTTTAATCCCTCCACCGGACCTTCAATCGGCCCTTCACTGATGGCGTCTATCACGCTCAGCAGCTGGGATGATTTCAGGTTGTCCTTCGCTTCGCGCGGGGTATGCCCCTTACTGCTGCCTTTACCCATTCCTCTCGCTCCAGAAACGACAAAACCGCCCGCAGGCGGTTTCACATAAAACATTTTGCATCAGCGACCAATCACCACAACCTGACCACCATCCCCTTCGTCTGCCGTGCTGATTTCCTGCGAAATTACCCGTGACCCCACACGCATTTCACCGTACAGAACAGGCAGAACATTGCCCTGGGCAACCATGTTATCCAGTGATGAGAAATACGTGTTCTGCTTACCGTTATCCGTTGTCTGTGTACGGGGAGTTCTGGCTTTCGGTGCCAGCATCTGCGCCACACCACCGAGCACCATACTGGCACCGAGAGAAAACAGGATGCCGGTCATACCACCGGCCCCAATGGCTGCCCCCCATGCTGCAAGGGTGGCTCCGGCGGTAAAGAATGATCCGGCAATGGCGGCAGCCCCCAGGACAATCTGGAATACGCCACCTGACTTGGCCCCGGCGACTCTGGGAACAATATGAATCACAGCGCCATCAGGCAGAGTCTCATGTAACTGCGCCGTTAACCCGGACGCGCTGACGTCCCGCCCGGCAATCCGTACCTGATACCAGCCGTCGCTCAGTTTCTGACGAAACGCCGGGAGCTGTGTGGCCAGTGCGCGGATGGCTTCAGCCCCCGTTTTCACACGAAGGTCGATGCGGCGGCCAAATCGTTGCAAATCCCCGTGAAGGCAGATGCGTGCCATTCCCGGTGACGCCAGAGGGAGTGTGTGCGTCGCTGCCATTTGTCGGTATACCTCTCTCGTTTGCTCAGTTGTTCAGGAATATGGTGCAGCAGCTCGCCGTCACCACAGTAAATGGCGGCATGATTCGGCACCGATGAACCAAAACAGCACAGCAGCACATCGCCCGGCTGCGCCGCTGACAACGGCACCTGATACAGCCCTGTGGCCTCCAGATTATCCAGATAGAGATTCTGACCGTTACGCCACCAGTCATCCTCACGCACAAAATCCGGCATCTCAATCTCCGCCAGATGATAAGCATCCCGGAACAGTGTGTAACAGTCCGTCACACCGTGCTCAAAGCGCCGCCCGGTGAGATGCGGCACACAGCGGAACTTATGAATCTCACCCCGGCAGACCAGCCACCACGGCAAATCACTCTGCACCTGCAGCCGCCGGTCGGCCTCACTCAGCCAGGGCAGACCACCGGGGTGGCTGTGGACCAGCGCCACAATCTCCCCCTGCATTTCTGCCTGCAGCCAGTCTTCCGGCGACATACGGAAATACGCCTCCGGCTCACCGGAAATATTCACGCCGGGAAAATATCTTTCCCCCTCCGGCGTTCTCACCACGAAGCCGCACGACTCCGCTGGCGCACATCGCCGGGCGTGCGCCAGAATCGCTGATTCTGTCTTTGTCATGGGATTTACTGCGAAAGTTTGTTAATGGAAAGGAAGCCGCCAAAGTTGCCGACGTTATTGCGGAACTTACAACCGCTCAGGCATTTGCTGCATTTATCCTTCGTGATATCGGACGTTGGCTGGTCATATTCATCCGCGACCGCCGGACCGTGATAACCGCACTCACCGCCGCGATAGGTCCAGGTGCAGGTGTTGGCCAGCATGATACGTCCCGGAAAAACAGCGCCGTCCGTTTCCGTCGGCGTGGACAGTACAAAGGAGGCACTGACCGCGCTCAGTTCGCTGCACTGCTCAATGCGCCAGCGGCTGATCACCTCCTGCTCCGGATCGGCGTCACTGTTTCCGTTGACGAAGTTCACCGCATCCAGAAAACGGGCGTAAACCTTACGCCGGACCACCGTTCCGCCGACCAGACTCTGCAGATCTTCCGCCATCCCGGTGACCATACCGTACAGGTTAGAAACCGTCAGCGTGGGGCGCGTACTGGTGCCTTTGCCATTCAGTTCAAAACCACTCCCCTGAATGGGATACGGCTGATACTGTCGCCCCTGCCAGGTGACCGGCTCACCTTTTTCGTTCTGCTCATTACAGAAAAAATAACGTTCTCCACCGACCTCTGTCAGATCGATTTCCCAGAGCACCACGCTGGCCGACTGCTCCGCACGGGTGCATTCATTCAGTGTTTCCTGCCGGATATCCTGCATCAGTTCACCACCTGTTTAAACTCTGCGCTGAACTCAACACGCAACATACTGACCTGCGACGACCATTTTGCGCAGGTCACCTTTATCTGCCTGTAACCATAAGGCGGCGTCCACAGAAAGGCCTTCCAGCCTCCGTGCTCTGCCAGAAACGACTCCAGCGCCGTGGCCTCCTCACGGGAGACAGACAGCGTCACGCTGTACGTTTTCAGGTCAGCGTTCAGCCCGGCAGGCGCACGCTGGGAATAGCCATCACCAAAGCGCACCTCCCTGACGGAAGGAGCCGATGTCACATCCATCCCGGGTTTCACTTTCCAGCGGAAGGTTTTCATCGTCCACCTCCGGAGAACAGACCACCATCGCGCATCTGCCCGGTCACAACATCCATTGCCGCCTTACGGGCTACGTCATAAACAGCCTTCAGCGCCTGTGGCCCTATCTGCCCGTTCGTGCCGTCGTTGTTAATCACCACATGGTTATTCTGCTCAAACGTCCCGGACGCCTGCGACCGGCTGTCTGCCATGCTGCCCGGTGTACCGACATAACCGCCGGTGGCATAGCCGCGCATCAGCCGGTAAAGATTCCCCACGCCAATCCGGCTGGTTGCCTCCTTCGTGAAGACAAACTCACCACGGTGAACAATCCCCGCTGGCTCATATTTGCCGCCGGTTCCCGTAAACCCTCCGGTTGCAAAATGGAATTTCGCCGCAGCGGCCTGAATGGCTGTACCGCCTGACGCGGATGCGCCGCCACCAACAGCCCCGCCAATGGCGCTGCCGATACTCCCGACAATCCCCACCATTGCCTGCTTAAGCAGAATTTCTGTCATCATGGACAGCACGGAACGGGTGAAGCTGCGCCAGTTCTGCTCACTGCCGGTCAGCATCGCCGCCATATTCTGTGCAATACCATCAAAGGTCTGCGTGGCTGCACTTTTTACCTGCGACATACTGTCCGTGGCGCTCTCTTCCCACTCACTCCAGCCGGACTTCAGGCCTGCCATCCAGTTCCCGCGAAGCTGGTCTTCAGCCGCCCAGGTCTTTTTCTGCTCTGACATGACGTTATTCAGCGCCAGCGGATTATCGCCATACTGTTCCTTCAGGCGCTGTTCTGTGGCTTCCCGTTCTGCCTGCCGGTCAGTCAGCCCCCGGCTTTTCGCATCAATGGCGGCCCGTTTTGCCCGTTGCTGCTGTGCGAATTTATCCGCCTGCTGCGCCAGCGCATTCAGGCGCTCCTGATACGTGACCTTATCGCCAAGTGCAGCCAGCTGGCGTTTGTACTCCAGCGTCTCATCTTTATGCGCCAGCAGGGATTTCTCCTGTGCGGACAGCTGGCGACGTTGTGCCGCCTCCTCCAGTACCGCGAACTGACTCTCCGCCTTCCACAAATCCCGGCGCTGCTGGCTGATTTTCTCATTTGCTCCGGCATGCTTCTCCAGCGTCCGGAGTTCAGCCTGAAGCGTCAGCAGGGCAGCATGAGCACTGTCTTCCTGACGATCGCCCGCAGACACCTTCACGCCGGACTGTTTCGGCTTTTTCAGCGTCGCTTCATAATCCTTTTTCGCCGCCGCCATCAGCGTGTTGTAATCTGCCTGCAGGATTTTCCCGTCTTTCAGTGCCTTGTTCAGTTCTTCCTGACGGGCGGTATATTTCTCCAGCGGCGTCTGCAGCCGTTCGTAAGCCTTCTGCGCCTCTTCGGTATATTTCAGCCGTGACGCTTCGGTATCGCTCTGCTGCTGCGCATTTTTGTCCTGTTGAGTCTGCTGCTCAGCCTTCTTTCGGGCGGCTTCAAGCGCAAGACGGGCCTTTTCACGATCATCCCAGTAACGCGCCCGCGCTTCATCGTTAACAAAATAATCATCCTTGCGCAGATTCCAGATGTCGTCTGCTTTCTTAAACGCAGCCTCTGCCTTAATCAGCATCTCCTGCGCGGTATCAGGACGACCAATATCCAGCACCGCATCCCACATGGATTTGAATGCCCGCGCTGTCCTGTCTGCCCAGGTCTCCAGCGTGCCCATGTTCTCTTTCAGGCGGCGGGTCTGGTCATCAAACCCTTTCGTTGCGGCCTCGTTCGCCGCCTGCAATGCCCCGGCTTCATCGCCGGAACGCTGCAACTGAGCAACATACGCAATCTGCTCCGCCGTCACGTTATGGAACTGGCGTGCCATCGCCGTCAGCCCCGACGTCGGGTCTGTGGTCAGCTTCCCGAAGGCTTCAGCGACCTTGTCCACCTCCACGCCGGATGCAGAGGAGAAACGCGCCACACTCTGGCTGATGGACGCAATCTGAGCCTCACCGCTTACCCCCGCCTTAACCAGTGCGCTGAGTGACTCGCTGGTCTGGTTAAACGTCAGCCCTGCCGCCTGCCCGGCTCTGGACAGGACCAGCATACGATCTGCCGTCAGTCCCGCCTGATTGCCGGAAAGGACCAGCGTTTTGTTGAAATCGGACAGGGTTGAGTTGCCCTGATACCAGGCATACGCCAGCGCACCGGTCGCCACCGCCAGCGAGGTGGCCCCCACCATCGGCAGGGTGATCGCACCGGCAAGCCCCCTGAACATGGGGATCATCCCGCCGAAGGAGTCCTTCACCTGCCCCCCCTGTTGCAGCAGGATCAGCCACGGACTTTGCCCGCCTGCAAGCTGCGTGGCCACGTCGGTGAACTGTGCAGGCAGCATACGCATGGCGGCTTTATACTGCCCGACGGAAATCCCCGCTTTCTGTGCAGCCAGCGCCTGTCGGCTCAGCGACTGTTCAACGACTGCCGCTGTTTTTTTCGCATCACTTTCCGTACCGGAAAAATGACGCCTGACTCTGGCCATCTGCTCGTCAAATCTGGCCGCATCCAGACTCAAATCAACGACCAGATCGCCTACCGGTTCAGCCATACCGGACTCCTCCTGCGATCCCTTCTGATACTGTCATCAGCATTACGTCATCCTCCGTCATGTCCGCCACATCCGGGGAAGCGGGGATAACTTCATTCCCGTCCGGGCCAAAGCGGACACCTCCGGCAAGCCCTGCCGCTTTCTGCATCAGCACATCATCTTCAGGCTCTTCGTCAGCCTCGCGCCGGTTCAGCAGACTGAAATCCAGCGGATGCATATCCGGATCGCTGAAAAACAGGCTGAGCACGGTGTACGTCAGCCCGGAAAAGTGCATATCCAGCAGAACATCATGAAAATAATGGGTACTGTAAAAGCGGTGCCAGTCGGCATACTCCGTGGATGACATCCCGGCAAGCATGGCACGCCAGTCGGGTCGCCCCATCTCACGCGCCAGTTTCAGGGCAAAACTCAGCTCACCGTCGAACACTTTCCCGCAGAAACAGGCTCTGCGGGCCCGGCGTCCTCTGTCTGTTCAGGGGCATTATTCACAACAAACTCATACATACCAGACAGCCGGTACACCACGTTTTCAGCATGAGAAATTGCCTCCGTGGGCCAGGTGGTAAGCACTTCCTGCTCAATCTGTTTAACGGCTTCATTCATGGACGGCATCTGCGTCTTCTGCGGATGGTTATGCCACAGGGACATCGCCACCAGAAACGCGCCGGTTCTGATGGCGTCTTCCACAGTAAACTTCCGGTTGCTGTCTGACTCCGCCTGTTCTGCCTGCCGTTTCATCAGGGCGAGATGCTCAATACGCTGCAGGGCTGACAGTTCAGAAAGCGTGACGGTCACGCCGTTATGTTCAAATGATTCGGTTTTCAGGAACATCGCTGACTCTCCGGATTAACTGTCGGTGACAGTGATTTCTGCAACCGCAGCAAGTTCACCATTACCGGATACAACCGGAATGTTGACCTTACCTGCAGCAACGCCTTTCACGGTGATGGTCATACCACTGACCGACACGGTGGCTTTTGTTTTATCCGCTGACACCGCACGGAAGCTCTTGTCAGTTGCGCCCTCCGGCTGGAATGCCACGGTCAGCGTGGTGCTCTGCCCTTTCACCACCGAGGAGCTGGCAGGCGTCACAGTCATACTGGTTGCCGCCGTCACCGTACTGCGATCTTCTGCCATTGACGGACGGCCCACATTGGTGACCTTCACCGTACGGGTGATCACTTCCTTCGCCGTCACCGCCTTACCGATACTGCTGACCCAGCCACGGAACACATCGACCGTGCCGTTCGGGAAGCGGATTTTATAGGCACGGGTATCACCTTCATTAAACCACGCCAGCAGCGCCTGCTGCCCCTGCTCTCCGGGCATCCACGCCAGCGTGAAGCTGGTATCTCCGGCGGATTTCTGCCCCTGCCCGGTCGCGGTCCAGTCCGCATCTTCATCATCGAGATAACTGTCGTCATAGGACTCAGCGGTCAGTTCGCCGGGCGTCAGGTCTTTAACTTTAGCCAGACGCGACCAGTCAACGTCTGAAAGCGGGTTCGCATAAGGGTCGCCGCTCCCGTTATAAACCCACAGGGTGGTCCCGGCACCTTTCACCGGTATTGCTGGATTTGGTACAGGCATATCGTCCTCACATTTCATAGGTAATGACATAAGTCAGATCGGCTGAACTCCACAGGCCCGCATCATCGTCGCGCCGGTAGTCATAGCCGCTGGCCACCATACTGGTGATCAAATCTGACAGTGCCGGGATATCGCTCATCACCGGATAAATCCGGGACTCCATCCACGCATCCAGCTCTGAATCCGGCACCTGAGCAGGCAGGAAAACTTCGATATGCAGCTCCGCCTGCCAGGTATCGCTGTCCAGCTCTTCGCCCGTGTATTCAGCGCCGGTGAGATAAACGGCAACTGCCGGAAAATCCGCCTCATCAAAAACAGCGGGGCGACCATCAAAAAACGTCGCCCCGGTGTCATGCTTCTCCAGTGCATCCAGTACGGCTGCACGGAGTTCAGTATGTTTCATCGCTTTATTACCATCCTCAGTTGATGCTGCAGCGCATAGCCCAGCTCTTTCGGAAGACGTTCACGCCGTATCCGCTCAATATTTTGTTTAAACGCCGTGGTCAGCGGCACCGCCATCGGGATTTTCACCACATCAATGGGGTAACGGTTTTTCCCGGCCACACGCTGCATGACATGCCACCGGCCATTTTTCAGTTGCTGAATAAACGCGCCGGGAATACGACGGTTACCCACCACAAGCACGCTGCCGCCACCTTTCAGGGATGAACGCTGCCCCTTTTTACGACGCCTGCGGCGCGAAAGGACAACCCGCGCATTACCCAGCTTGATTACGGGCAAATCCCCCCGGTTAACTTTGATTCTGGCCTGCGGATTTTTGACCGTGGCCCTTTTCAGCCTGGCCCTTTCCTTTACCAGTTTCCGGCGTACCTTTGTCTCACGGGCAACCTGTGACGCCGACTGCGATATCGCGGATGAAGCAACGCGGTTAATGGCCATTGCGGCGGCACCAGGCACCGCCGTTTTGCTGATACGGCAGAGGTTTTCAATGGCCTGCTCAAGACCTTTTATGGCCATACATCCCCCTTTCAGCGGCGACGGTTAACGGCAGGCGGTACGCCCCGCCCAAGCCAGAGATGACAGCTTCCACCATCATCCGGCGAAACCCGGTCTATCCAGAAGTTTTCCTCACCGATGGTCAGCGTGTCTCCACGCCGCAGCTGCCGCACATCATCAGTCCGGACAAACAGGGACGGGCTGGAGCCTTCAACGCGCACGCCCTGTCCGGCATAGCTGATATTTTCAGGGTCATCAAAAACACCACGTATTACTGCGCCGGACTGCTCACCGGATGTCATGGTGGCTGACGTTCCCATGTACCCGCGTATCGTTTCATCGGCGCGGACAATGGCAGCATCGAACAGGTTATCGAAATCAGCCACAGCGCCTCCCGTTATTGCATTCTGGCCAGGCCGCGCTCTGTCATTTCGGCTGCCACACCGGCAGAGACACGAAACGCCGTTCCCGGCAGCACAAATGCCACAGGTTCATCCCGCGTGGCGTGAAGTGCATCGGTATGCAGCGTCACCAGTGCCACAACCGTGACCAGAGCAGCCGTATCAGTCACGGTATCCGTCTGTGCTGATACCACCTCATTTTCATGTCCGGTCAGCGCATTTTCCGGGCTGACAGACGAGTCCTGACCGGCTCCGTCATCCGTGTCATCAAGCTCCTCTTCCAGCTCTGCCACACGGAGCGCCAGTTCTTCTTTCGTCCCCGTCAGGCTGACATCACGGTTCAGTTGCTCACCCAGCGACCGGAGACGGGCAATCAGTTCATCTTTCGTCATGGACTCCTCCACAGAGAGAAAATGGCCCCGAAGGGCCATGATTACGCCAGTTGTACGGACACGAACGCATCAGGGTCAGCCAGCAGCATCAGCGGTGCTGACTGAATCATGGTGAACTCACGCGCCGGATCGCCGGTGGTCACCCAGTTTTTCGGGTAGCGGGCAGAGGCGTTAATACCTTCGCGCTGTGCGTCCGCATCCTGAATGCAGCCATAGGTGCGCAGACCGCGTGCCTGAGTGTTCCCCAGCACCATCGTGTTGTCCGGCAGGAAGTTCTTTTTGACGTCGTTTTCCACGTACTGTCCGGAATACACGACGATCGCCGTATCGCCATACATTCCCTTATAGGACACCGCTTCGCCCAGGTCTTTTACCGCTGTCTCCAGCTCGGAATGAGAGCCGCGACGGGTATCCAGCTTCTCCCTGACGGCTTTGAAGGAACGGAACAGCGCCCAGCCTTTCGGATCGAACACGATGATATTCACCACACCGCTGGCGTTCAGCGCGTAGGCTTCGATATCGTCGGTCGGGTCATACGTGGACTTGTCACGCTTGCTCCACTCCGTGCCGCCGGACTGCGTGATGTTATTCTCCTCACTGCGGCCCATATCCACCTCAACCGGATCGAAGGCTTCACCGGTCATGGTGTATTTGCCCTTAAGCACGGCAGAAACTGCCTGCATCTCTTCGACCTGAGCAATGGCCAGCTCTTCGTCACGCATGTTCTGCATGATGATGCGACGGCGGCGGTAAGCCGGGTCCGCCAGATTCTGCGGATCTTCATCCGGCAGGCGACGCAGGGTCATCTGCGGATTCACTTCATGCTTCGGCTTGACATATCCCGGCGTAAATTCAGAGGTGGAGCCGCCACGGGAACGGATAACCTCACCGGAAACAATCGGCGAAACGTACAGCGCCATGTTTACCAGTCCCGGAATTTGTGAGAGATAGACTTTCTCCGTAGTGAAGGGATAGCTCTCACGGAAAAAGAGACGCAGAAACAGCGGATCAAACTTAAATTTCTGCTCATTTGCCGCCAGCAGCTGGGCGGTTGTGTACATCGACATAAAAAAATCCCGTAAAAAAAGCCGCACAGGCGGCCTTTAGTGATGAAGGGTAAAGTTAAACGATGCTGATTGCCGTTCCGGCAAACGCGGTCCGTTTTTTCGTCTCGTCGCTGGCAGCCTCCGGCCAGAGCACATCCTCATAACGGAACGTGCCGGACTTGTAGAACGTCAGCGTGGTGCTGGTCTGGTCAGCAGCAACCGCCAGAATGCCAACGGCAGCACCGTCGGTGGTGCCATCCCACGCAACCAGCTTACGGGTGGAGGTGTCCAGCATCAGCGGGGTCATTGCAGGCGCTTTCGCACTCAATCCGCCGGGCGCGGTTGCGGTATGAGCCGGGTCACTGTTGCCCAGCGGCTGGTAATGGGTAAAGGTTTCTTTGCTCGTCATAAACATCCCTTACACTGGTGTGTTCAGCAAATCGTTAACGGCATCAGATGCCGGGTTACCTGCAGCCAGCGGTGCCGGTGCCCCCTGCATCAGACGATCCAGCGCAGTGTCACTGCGCGCCTGTGCACTCTGTGGTGCTGCAGCCAGAATGCGGCGGGCCGTTTCCACGGTCATTCCGGGGGTTTCTGCCAGAACGCGCGCCTGTTCTTCGCGTCCGTGAGCCTCCTCACAGTTGAGGATCCCCATAATGCGGCTGTTTTCTGCCGCAACCGCTGCGGTGATCTGCGCGTTCACGTCCGGCTGCGCCGCGCTGGCGTTTTCGCCCTCCGTCGCTGGCACCACGTCAGTAACGTCAGCCTGCGAAGCAGTGGCTGAAACAGTTGTTGATTGAGTCTCTTTGGTCATTCGCCCTCCTGAGAGACGGGATTTACGCGCATCCAGTGCATCACGCATGACGGTGATCGCATCGGTGCTGTTAACAAGTTCATCAGCCAGTCCGGCATCAATGGCCTCCTGACCGCTGTACACTGCAGCCTCGGTATCCAGCACAGCCTGCACAGACAGGCCGGTATATGCCGACACCTTCTGCGCAAACATCTGGCGGGTTGCGTCCATCCGGGACTGCAGTGTCTCCCGGACGTCATCCGGAAGATGGCTGTAGGGATTGCCATCCACCTTATGGCTGCCGCTGTAAATCAGCGTGATTTCCACACCCTGTTTCTCCAGGGCAGCACCGTAATTACTGTGAGCCATCATGACGCCGATGGAGCCTGTCCGGGCGGTCTGCGTGACCAGACGCCGGGAGGCGGCACTGGCAAGCAGCTGACCTGCACTGCAGTTCATGTCGTTGGCCAGCGCCCATACCGGTTTTATGTCACGCACACGGGCGATGATGTCAGCGCAGTCAAATGCCCCCGCCACCATTCCGCCTGGCGTGTCCATATCCAGCAGAATGCCGTCCACCATCGGGTCACTGGCAGCCTGTTGCAGACGGGCGATAATGCCGTTGTAACCGGTCATCCCCGAATACGGCTGCAGCGCCCGCGTCCGGCTGACCAGCGTGCCGGAAACCGGCAGCACGGCGATGCCATTCATGACCTGATAACTGCGGGCCTGTCGTGGTCCGTCATCATTAACGGATAACGCCAGCGTCGCGGGTGCCTCTCCGGCAGTCAGGCTGTCACCGGACACCGCATCCGTCAGGCGGCTGATCCCAAGCTGGCCTGCAAGCGCACAAAAGAAAACCCGCGCATAGGCGGGTTCAAGCATCAGCGGCTCATTAAAGGCCATGCTGGCAATATGCGGGAGATTACGCAGCTCTGCTGTCACTCTTCTCCTCCTCTGTTGATTGTCGCAGCCCGGATTCAAATGCCGCAGCCGCCCAGGCGGGTGGTTTAAGACCGGCTGCACGACGCTCCATCGTTTCACGGACCTGCTGGGCAAAAATTTCCTGATAGTCATCGCCGCGTTTTGCAGACTCTTTCTCGTAGGTACTCAGCCCGGCTTCTATCAGCATCACCGCTTCCTGAACTTCTTTCAGACCATCGATGGCCATACGACCGGAGCCTATCCAGTCGCAGTTCCCCCAGGCACTGCGGGCTTCCTGAAAACTGAAACGCGCTTTTGAAGGTAACGTCACCACGCGGCGAACGATGGCCTCTTCCAGCCAGCACAGAAACATCTGGCTCGCCTGACGGGATGCGACGAATTTTCGCCGCCCCATAAAGTACGCCCACGACTCGTTCGCACTGGCCCGTGCCGTGGAGTAGCTCATCTGGGCGTAATTCCGGGAAAGCTGCTCATACGAGACCCCCAGCCCGGCAGCGATATACCGCAACAGTGACTGCTCAAACACGGAGTAGCCGTTATCCGTGTCCTGAGCCGTCTGCAGGTTCAGTGAGTCCCCCGGCATCAGGTGCGGCACTTTTGCGCCTCCCAGACGGACCGGTGCTGCGGCGTAATACGCGGCAATTTCACCAATCCAGCCGGTCAGCCTTTCCCGCTGCTCCTGACTGTTCGCGCCCAGAATAAAATCCATCGCTGACTGCGTATCCAGCTCACTCTCAATGGTGGCGGCATACATCGCCTTCACAATGGCGCTCTGCAGCTGCGTGTTCTGCAGCGTGTCGAGCATCTTCATCTGCTCCATCACGCTGTAAAACACATTTGCACCGCGGGTCTGCCCGTCCTCCACGGGTTCAAAAACGTGAATGAACGAGGCGCGCCCGCCGGGTAACTCACGGGGTATCCATGTCCATTTCTGCGGCATCCAGCCAGGATAGCCGTCCTCGCTGACGTAATATCCCAGCGCCGCACCGCTGTCATTAATCTGCACACCGGCACGGCAGTTCCGGCTGTCGCCGGTATTGTTCGGGTTGCTGATGCGCTTCGGGCTTACCATCCGGAACTGTGTCCGGAAAAGCCGCGACGGACTGGTATCCCAGGTGGCCTGAACGAACAGTTCACCGTTAAAGGCGTGCATGGCCACACCTTCCCGAATCATCATGGTAAACGTGCGTTTTCGCTCAACGTCAATGCAGCAGCAGTCATCCTCGGCAAACTCTTTCCATGCCGCTTCAACCTCGCGGGAAAAGGCACGGGCTTCTTCCTCCCCGATGCCCAGATAGCGCCAGCTTGGGCGATGACTGAGTCGGAAAAAAGACCCGACGATATGATCCTGATGCAACTGGATGGCGTTGGCGGCATAGCCGTTATTGCGTACCAGATCGTCTGCGCGGGCATTGCCACGGGTAAAGTTGGGCAGCAGGGCTGCATCCACACTTTCACCCGGTGGGTTCCACGCCCGCAACTGCCCACCAAATCCGCTGCCACCGCCGTGATAACCGGCATATTCACGCAGCGATGTCATGCCGTCCGGCCCCAGAAGGGTGGGAATGGTGGACGTTTTCATACATAAAATCCTGCAGGTCCCCTGCGTCGCTGTGTCATGCCGGTCTGCACTTCCAGCTCCGCAATGTATTTTTTCAGGTCAGACACGGAAGTGGCCGTAAACTCCACTCGCCGTCCGTCTTTCTGTACCGTTGCCACCCGTTTTCCTGTCATCAGGTCATGCAGTGCCGCACGGGCAGCGGCAAGTTCTTCCTGTCGCGTCATTCATCCTCTCCGGATAAGGCACGGGCGTAATCTGCCAGTGTTTTCTTGTTGGTTGCTGCACCATCCTCTTCCTGCAGGCTCGCCAGCAGTGCACTGAGATCCAGCTGCCAGCGGGAAATACTGATGCGCAGCGCCGCCAGCGCATAAACGAAGCAGTCGAGCGCCTCATTGCGTCGCTTTTTGCTGTCCCACAGTATTTTTTTCCTGCCATCCACCCATTTTTCGACCTGCTCTTCAGCAGTCAGCTGCTGCGCTTCGGTCAGATCAAAAATATCTGGGTTATTCGGGAAGTGAACGGCACCGGGAAGCGGTTCATCCCCTTCCGGCGTCAGTGTGAAGCGGTTATAAATCTGCTCTTTCGCGGTATCCGTACCGATTTCGGTAAGGTAAACCCCGTTTTTGTTTCGCTTACGTGGCATGCTGGCCACTGGCTTTCCGTAGACGGATGCCCCTTTAATGGGGATCACCCGGAACAGCCCATGCTTTTTCGAGCGTTCATACACAATGGTCGGGTCAATCCCGCCAGTATCCCAGCAGATACGGGATACCGACATTTCTGCACCATTCCGGCGGGTATAGGTTTTATTGATGGCCTCATCCACACGCAGCAGCGTCTGTTCATCGTCGTGGCGGCCCATAATAATCTGCCGGTCAATCAGCCAGCTTTCCTCACCCGGCCCCCATCCCCATACGCGCATTTCGTAGCGGTCCAGCTGGGAGTCGATACCGGCGGTCAGGTAAGCCACACGGTCAGGAACGGGCGCTGAATAATGCTCTTTCCGCTCCGCCATCACCTCAGCATCCGGACGTTCGCCAATTTTCGCTTCCCATGTCTCACCGAGCGTGGTGTTCACGAAGGTTTTACGTTTTCCCGTATCCCCTTTCGTCTTCATCCAGTCTTTGACAATCTGCACCCAGGTGGTGAACGGGCTGTACGCCGTCCAGATGTGAAAGGTCACACTGTCCGGCGGCTCAATCTCTTCACCGGATGACGAAAACCAGAGAATGCCATCACGGGTCCAGATCCCGGTCTTTTCGCAGATATAACGGGCATCAGTAAAGTCCAGCTCCTGCTGGCGGATGACGCAGGCATTATGCTCGCAGAGATAAAACACGCTGGAGGGGTCATCCGGCGTCCATTTGAGGCCAAACGGCGTCTCTTTGTCGCCAAATTTAAGATACTGCTCCTCCCCGCAGTGCGGGCAGGCAACATGAAAACGCATAAAATGCGGGGATTCACTGGCTGCACGCTCAATCTGGCAGGTGCCTCTCACTTTGGGCGTGGAGCCACGGATGGACTTTGGCCAGACCGAGCCTTCAATACGTTTGTCGCCAAGGAACGTCGGAGAGCCTTCCTGTTCAATATCCTCATCAAAGGCAGCAAGTTCATCATAACCCGCCACATCCACCGACTTTTCACGGTAGTTTTTTGCCGCTTTACCGCCCAGGCACCAGAAGCCACGACCATTGGAAAAACGCTTCATGGTGAGCGTGTTATCCCAGTGCTTTTTGCCATACCACGGAGCCAGCGCCAGCAGCGACGGAATATCGCGGATGGTCGGCTCAACGTGGGTTTTCATAAAGTTCTCGGCATCACCATCCGTCGGCAACCAGATAAGGGTGTTGCGCTGCTTATGCTCTATAAAGTAGGCATAAACACCCAGCAGCATTTTGGAATAACCGACACGGGCAGACTTCACCACATTCACCTCACGGATGTAGTCGCTGCCCATCGCATTCATGATGGCCCGCTGAAAGGGCAGTGTTTCCCAGCGCCCTTCCTGGTATGCGGATTCTTTTGGGAGATAGTAATTGGCATCCGCCCATTCAACGGCGGTCTGTGGCTCCGGCCTGAACAGTGAGCGAAGCCCGGCGCGGACAAAATGCCGCAGCCTGTTAACCTGACTGTTCGATATATTCACTCAGCAACCCCGGTATCAGTTCATCCAGCGCGGCTGCTTTGTTCATGGCTTTGATGATATCCCGTTTCAGGAAATCAACATGTCGGTTTTCCAGTTCCGGAAAACGCCGCTGCACCGACAGGGGGATCCCGTCGAGAATACTGGCAATTTCACCTGCGATCCGCGACAGCACGAAAGTACAGAATGCGGTTTCCACCACTTCAGCGGAGTCTCTGGCATTTTTCAGCTCCTGTGCGTCGGCCTGCGCACGCGTAAGTCGATGGCGTTCGTACTCAATAGTCCCTGGCTGGAGATCTGTCTCGCTGGCCTGCCGCAGTTCTTCAACTTCCCGGCGCAGCTTTTCGTTCTCAATTTCAGCATCCCTTTCGGCATACCATTTTATGACGGCGGCAGAGTCATAAAGCACCTCATTACCCTTGCCACCGCCTCGCAGAACGGGCATTCCCTGTTCCTGCCAGTTCTGAATGGTACGGATACTCGCACCGAAAATGTCAGCCAGCTGCTTTTTGTTGACTTCCATTGTTCATTCCACGGACAAAAACAGAGAAAGGAAACGACAGAGGCCAAAAAGCTCGCTTTCAGCACCTGTCGTTTCCTTTCTTTTCAGAGGGTATTTTAAATAAAAACATTAAGTTATGACGAAGAAGAACGGAAACGCCTTAAACCGGAAAATTTTCATAAATAGCGAAAACCCGCGAGGTCGCCGCCCCGTAACCTGTCGGATCGCCGGAAAGGACCCGCAAAATGATAATAATTATCATCTACATGTCACAACGTGCATCTACGCCATCAAACCACGTCAAATAATCAATTATGACGCAGGTATCGTATTAATTGATCTGCATCAACTTAACGTAAAAACAACTTCAGACAATACAAATCAGCGACACTGAATACGGGGCAACCTCATGTCAACGAAGAACAGAACCCGCAGAACAACAACCCGCAACATCCGCTTTCCTAACCAAATGATTGAACAAATTAACATCGCTCTTGAGCAAAAAGGGTCTGGGAATTTCTCAGCCTGGGTCATTGAAGCCTGCCGTCGGAGACTAACGTCAGAAAAGAGAGCATATACATCAATCCAAAGTGATGATGGATGAACATCCCGGTTTCTTCCACCATCGCACCGGAAAAGCGACTATGAGGGTAACCCTGCGTCTGTCAGCACAGTAAAACCCCGTGTGCATCGTTTTTGATTATTCCCGCACACTCACGCAGAAGGAATTCCCCGTCGGGCTACGGTCATGGTTAATGCGGGAATACGGCGACGATACAGCGCAGCTAAAAGGGTAATGGACAGATAGAGCGGTTTATTTCATTCCACAGGATTCTGAGTGCCCCCCCTCCTCCAATAGGCTAAGCATCCACCTATATAGTTTTAATTTTCATCAATCCATTTAACTATCGTTTAATTGTTGTCACATAGGATTCTGCCGTTTTTAACAATGCAGGATAATAAGATGAAAAAAATGTTGTTTTCTGCCGCTCTGGCAATGCTTATTACAGGATGTGCTCAACAGACGTTTACTGTTGGAAACAAACCGACAGCAGTAACACCAAAGGAAACCATCACCCATCACTTCTTCGTTTCGGGAATTGGACAGGAGAAAACTGTTGATGCAGCCAAAATTTGTGGCGGCGCAGAAAATGTTGTTAAAACAGAAACCCAGCAAACATTCGTAAATGGATTGCTCGGTTTTATTACTTTAGGCATTTATACTCCGCTGGAAGCGCGTGTGTATTGCTCACAATAATTGCATGAGTTGCCCATCGATATGGGCAGCTCTATCTGCACTGCTCATTAATATACTTCTGGGTTCCTTCCAGTTGTTTTTGCATAGTGATCAGCCTCTCTCTGAGGGTGAAATAATCCTGTTCAGCGGTGTCTGCCAGTCGGGGGGAGGCTGCATTATCCACGCCGGAGGCGGTGGTGGCTTCACGCACTGACTGACAGACTGCTTTGATGTGCAACCGACGACGACCAGCGGCAACATCATCACGCAGAGCATCATTTTCAGCTTTCGCATCAGCTAACTCCTTCGTGTATTTTGCATCGAGCGCAGCAACATCACGCTGACGCATCTGCATGTCAGTAATTGCCGCGTTCGCCAGCTTCAGTTCTTTGGCATTTTTGTCGCGCTGGGCTTTATAGGTAATGGCGTTATCACGTAATGATTAACAGCCCATGACAGGCAGACGATGATGCAGATAACCAGAGCGGAGATAATCGCGGTTACTCTGTTCATTGCTGACCCCACAAACAGATTTCACGCTCAATCTCACGACGAGTCATGAGACCTTTCCATTGCTTACCGCCAGCATATGTCCAGCGACGTAACTGATCACATGCGCCTTTGATATCGCCCTGGTTTATTTTGCGAAGAAGCGTCGATGTTCTGAAATTGCCAGCACCCACGTTGTAAACGAATGAGTAAAGAGCGCCGCGCGTTGTTTCCGGTATATCGACTTCGATGTATGGGTTAATTTGTCTGGCGACAGTGGCAAGGTCTTTATTCAAGAGTGCTTTGCATTCTGCTTTGGTATACGTTTTACCGAGCATGATGTCTTTTCCTGTATGCCCGTGACATACGGTCCATACACCAACAATATCTTTGTATGGTATGTAGCTGACACCTTCCAGACCATCGTTACCACTTGGGCCAGTGATTAACACTGATGCTATAGCAATTGCTCCGCCACCAATAGCAGCAGCAACGGCTTTTCGTAATGATGGAGGCATTATTCACCTCTCGCAGCCTTGCGCTTATCTTCTTTAATCTTGAAATAAAGGTTTGTCAGGTACGTCAGCAGGCCAAATACCAGGCTACCCAGCACACCTATTGCTGCCCACTGTGAGGGCGTGACTTTATCGAGCAGCTGTAAAAACCAGTAACCGGCACTACCTGCTGAGGTGCCATAGGCGACACCCGTTGTTAACTTATCCATGGATTTCATAACCCCACCTCGCAGACAAAGCGGGTGTAAATTGAGGGAATACAACGTATCGCAAAAAAGCAGAAACGTAACAGACTCGGAGTCAGTGAATAACTCAGGTATTGAGTTATCAGCTAATATCGAGACTCAAAAAATGGAAAAACCAGCTCGACGGCGGGTTTAAGCTGTGTGACGAAGTAACCACTCTTAACAGCATAACCAATTTTTTACGTACGTAAACCACTGAATGATATTTATGAGAATGCTACCGAGTGTTCAAAACACCACCACAAATACATAAGAAAACCTCAACAAATAACCAATAAATAATTTCCGGCGTTATTTTTAGTTAATTTAAATTAAACCATCGAATCATAGACCCCCCATAAATAACAGCCATTAATATAAATTAGCTAATAGGTTTATTTTTGTTCAAATAAGAGCCATAAATAGGTTTCGATAGAAAAAGTTCAGATAAAAATAGAGATCTACTTCACAAATTAAATGAGAAACTAAAACTTACATCTTGAAATAATCACATTGATTAGATGAATATTTATCGCGCAGTGACATCATTTTTTAATAATAGTTCAAAAAAAAGGGCTCACGATGAAAAAATTAACAGTGGCAATTTCTGCTGTAGCTGCATCAGTACTGATGGCGATGTCTGCTCAGGCAGCTGAAATTTATAATAAAGACAGTAACAAGCTGGATCTGTACGGGAAAGTTAATGCTAAGCACTACTTCTCCTCTAGTGATGCAGATGATGGTGATACTACTTATGCCCGTCTTGGCTTCAAAGGTGAAACCCAAATCAACGATCAACTGACTGGTTTCGGTCAGTGGGAATATGAATTCAAAGGCAACCGCGCTGAATCTCAAGGTTCCTCCAAAGATAAAACCCGTCTTGCCTTCGCTGGCCTGAAATTCGGTGACTACGGCTCCATCGATTACGGCCGTAACTACGGTGTAGCATACGACATCGGTGCGTGGACTGACGTCCTGCCAGAATTCGGTGGTGACACTTGGACTCAAACAGATGTGTTCATGACTGGTCGCACCACTGGTGTTGCAACTTATCGTAACAACGACTTCTTTGGTCTGGTTGATGGTCTGAACTTTGCTGCTCAGTATCAGGGTAAAAATGACCGCACTGACGTAACTGAAGCTAATGGTGATGGTTTCGGTTTCTCCACTACTTATGAGTATGAAGGATTCGGTGTAGGTGCAACCTATGCTAAATCTGATCGCACTAATAATCAGGTTATCTACGGTAACAACGGTCTGAATGCTTCTGGTCAAAATGCTGAAGTATGGGCAGCTGGTCTGAAATATGATGCGAACAACATCTATCTGGCCACCACCTATTCTGAAACCCAGAACATGACTGTTTTTGGTAATAACCATATTGCCAACAAAGCACAAAACTTCGAAGCTGTTGCACAATATCAGTTCGACTTCGGCCTGCGTCCATCCGTTGCTTACCTGCATTCTAAAGGAAAAGACTTGGGTGTTTGGGGTGATCAGGACCTGGTTGAATATGTTGATGTAGGTGCAACCTATTACTTCAACAAAAATATGTCCACTTTTGTTGACTACAAAATCAACCTGATTGATAAGAGCGATTTCACGAAAGCATCTGGCGTTGCTACCGATGATATCGTTGCTGTAGGTATGGTTTACCAGTTCTAATTTGATTACTAAAAGATATGTTGTGGGAGGCTTTGCCTCCCCAACATATAAGTGGCTCCCTCAAGCCACTTCCTTTAGAAGCACAACCTTGCTTCTAACTATACAAACCTTCTGTTATATATTACCCTTTATTTTTGGGGGCGTTTCAACGCCCCATTTTTAATAACTTTTAGTAAATAATTGGCGTATTAATTAGAGTTATTAACAACGATATCCATCTCTAACCGGATATCTAATGCCATTAACATCCCTTCAATTATGCCCTCAGCCTTTTGTAACCTTTTCCCGATATAACCATCAGAGCAGCAATGCTTACCTGCCAGTGACATGAATGTCATACCGACTACATAATAATCTACTAATAAATCGTGCAAATCGCTGTTGTTCTTTTTCAGACGGGCCATGCACCCGCAAATGATCATCGCGTCATCGTCACAACATTGCGGGCGAGATTTTACTTTTGAAGGAATTAATCCCTTAAAACCGGCGGCAATGGACGACCAGGTCACATCTTCATGATTATTAGCCGCCCACGCTCCCCAACGCTCAAGAACCATCTGAATATCACGCATCAACTTACTCCACAAAAATCAGACCAGAACGCCAATTACAAGCAAAAATCAATAAAACAGTATTAGTTGATTGTTATCTCTGACTTCATACTCCTGCTCCTGTCAGGGTTTTGGCGTAATTCTTCAGTATTCGGTAATCGGTCAAAACAGAACCGGGGAAACGATATAAGCGCAGACGCCCCCAGCGGTGGCGAAGAAGTTCTGCTATATTAAACTCAAACATCATTCATTCCCCATTTCGGTGATGGTCAGTTCCAGCCTCCCACCTTTGGTAACAGGCATCTTCACAACGCGGTAATCAACGACCTGAGCATCATCCAGCCAGAAACCTGCTTTAGTGAGTGCGTCAAAAGCGGCTTTTTGCAGATTATCCAGGTCACGGCGACGGCGATCCGGCATGTGGCACTCAATGCGGATTTTCACAGGCATAGCCAGGCCGATATCCAGCATTGCGCTTTTAATGATTCGGGCGACGTTATCGCGGTATGCCTGCCCCTCTGCACTGACGTGCGTGCGCCCGCGATTATGGCGGTAATAGCGATTATTGCTCGGAGGCCAGGGTAATGTGATACTGTAGGTATTCACGCCTTAATAACCCCCTCTTTCAGCCAGATAACCTGTGTTCTCGCCATACCTTCCAGCGCGCATTCTTTTGCATATGCAGCATCGACAAAATGTGTGCGGCGGTCGATTTCGTCGTGGCAGGCAGAACATGCAATGGTGGCAATCAGGTCTGGCGGTTTGATACCGGTACCGCACAATCCAGCCAGCCGGATATGTGCCAGTACAGACGTTTCAGAATTGCCATTACATACGCCAGGGATTCTTACCTGGCATTCCCGACCACGCGCTGCTTTTCTCAAATCAGCCATGATTCCTCCTTGCTGCCAGTCGCAACCATTTTTTATCAACCAGGCTAGCGGTATATCCGAGCAGTGTTGGTATTTCGGATGGCTTCAGCTCAGGCTTACGCTTACGACGATTTGATACTCTGTAGATGTGTCCGTTCATGACACGAATAAGCGGTGTAGCCATTACGCCTCCTGCTTGTCGCGGAGCAGCTGGAACTCGCAGCTCTGCGGAATAGTCAGGTGGCAGCCAATATTCACCGCCCAGGCTTCAACCTTACACAGGAAGACATACATCTCTCCGGTATCAAGATCGGAGGTATGGCGTAACGACTGGATAGTGGTGATATCACCGGTTACGACATCAACCAGGTCTTTGGTTTCATAACCGAGATATGTGTGTTTGAGAGCATCTTTTACCCAAGCTGGAGTGGCGAACGTTTTACCCCTGCTGATGAGGTATTCACTGATTTCGCTGTACCACATGTGGCTGAGTGCATTCTGGGAAAGACTGCGTTTCTCACGCCACGGTTTAAGCACCATGCGAAAGCATTTGCCCTCCTCCAGATAAGGCTGGATCTGCCGACCGATAGCGGTGAAGTTGCCGCGATGTAATTTGATGCCGTCTTGTGAGAGGTTCACGCTTCACCTCCGCAGAGGTCAAACGCTAGATGCAAAGAATTGCAGGTGCATTTCTGCATCTGTGAAGGGAGAAGAGAGTTTGGATTGTATGTGCGCATAAACGTCCCCGTTTAGCGCAGAAGTCACCGGAGTTGTTCAGGCTCCGGTGACATAATTATGCCGTGTTGATTTCCCAAAATCAAAATCGATAGAATTGCTCCTTCTTAAAACACTTTTACTCTCTGGAAGCTTTTCTTATCTCTCTTGGTGTTATATTAAAACGATTATGAAATCTTTCAGTAAAACGAGAAGGACACTTATAACCATTTTCTCTGGCAATCTCGCTTATAGGTTTTACCGTCGTTTGTATAGCAGACAACGCATTATTTAACCTCACATCGTCCAGTATACTTTGGAAACTTACCCCCTCGCTTGCTAGACGGCGATGTAATGTAGAAACAGAAATGTAGAGATATCGAGCAACCTTGTTTGCTGTCCATTTTGTGCCGGGTTCGGATAGCAGCAGGTTATAACAACGACTTATCAATGATTGTTTACTATATGATAAAAGTAAATGATTAACATGATTCACTCCTAACGAAAGTAGAACGCCCATTGCTAAGTGCTCCTGAATTTTAGTTGAGAAGCCTCGGGAAACAGATGTTTTTAGTTGCTCCCAACAATATATTAACTCAGGATTCTGAGGTAAAAAGAAACTTGTTTTGTTACGTATTTGATCAGTTACCGTATAAAGTTTTTGGAAACTCTCAATTAAATCAATGGGTAAGTAAAGCATTTCTGCAAGATAAAGCCCTGCTTCAGGATAATTCTCAATATAAAATTCATAACCACAAGGAAATAATATTATTTGATTATTATCAACAGTTAAAGTATGCGTCTCCCAATTGATAACTTTCTTTCCCTGACGGATACGACACAAAGCTGGCATAAGAGGCTTAACCCTATGAATCTCATGATGTTTATGCATCCGTATTTCTTCGATCTTTAAGTTAGTCTTACCTCTTGCCAGCATACTCTCACCCTACTTTATCTCATAAACTGGTGTTATCTCAGCGGTTGCGATTTTATTAGCATTAAGCATATAACCAACTAACGCTCCGCTGGAGTTAGAATCTACAGGAATCTTTTCAGTTTTTAGAGCCCATACTTTAAACTGGTAATGATGTGGTTTATCTCCTTTAGGAGGACATGCGCCACCAAACCCAGCATAGCCAAAATCATTTCGGCCTTGAACAGCACCAGTCGGCAGTTTTGTTCCATCACGTCTCCCTGCATCAACGGGCAAATATGTTATTGTTGCTGGAATATTAACAACAGTCCAATGCCACCAACCACTGCCTGTAGGTGCATCTGGATCATATACAGTTACGGCAAAGCTTTTGGTACCTTCAGGAACACCAGACCAGGTTAATGAGGGCGATGTATTACCACCTTCACACCCAAATCCAGAAAAGACATGAGACGTTGTAAGTTGCTCTCCTGTTTTTATTTCATTACTAGTGACCTGAAATGCTGCAGCCTGCGCAGAAAATGTTATGAATGCCAATACAGTTGAAACGATAAGTGTTTTCATAAAAACCTCTTTGTTATGACCTATCGTTATTTTATTTGATATTCCTTTATCTCATTATGCATAAAGGCGCAATGTTTATGCAAAAGCAATCACAATTGTACCCCCAACCCAATTATTTGCCACAATATACACAAAGCACATTGATACTATCTAAAAACTCTGCTTTATTATTAGTAATACCTACGAAAGTCGGTGTTATTTTTTAACCTACCATTCAAAATACGTGACATACACCATTTTGCTCATAATAATTTGTCACGTATTTTCAGTATTTGAATCTGCGACCAAGAGTTCTCACCTAACAAATGATTAAGATTGTATAGCTCATTTACTACCCCAATACAGCCGTACAAAACTCGCTTGTGGGAGCAAACAAAGTAATTACCCATTAAGTTTCGTCAAAGATAATTAATTCTGTCTTGCACTTTATCACCATAGCATAACTTAAAATCCGAGATCATTATTTAGAAATAAATCTCACCATCAACCATATATTTGAGAGCACTTATCGCCTGCTGGGCGTATATTACTTTCATTAAAGGATAGTGTTTAAAAACAATGCCATTCATAAAATAGATATCACAGGTTTTATTATCCGTATTAATTATGATTTTTTCGAATGTTTTATAGGCAAGTGTACGGCATAACTCTCGTCCATTTTTACTGGTTAAGTCAATAGCATAAAAATCACTGACTGAATTTACACCTTTACTCTTCAAAGTTTTCAATGATACCGAAGCCCTTCGTAATTCCTTATCTAATAGTCTTATTTTCTCTGCTATAGCGGTAACTTCAGGCGCGACAGACAATGCAACGATTAAATTATTAATTTTCATCTGAAGCTCAATAATTTTTAACTCTAAAGTTTCATTAGCATCTTTCTTGTTTTCAACTGGTTGAATTTTGCTACAATTAAAAAGCAATTCATTAATGATATTATAATCAACCAAATCTCTTTTTATTGATGGCCTGTCACATCGATGTAATCTTCTCATCGGACAAACATAATAGCCATGCAAACTTCCAGATACCGCATGAACAATCATGGTATTACCACAAGCCTCACACTTCATAACTGTTCGAAGTAGATTTATTAGCATAGGATTCTTGCTACTATTGCTAATACCAAAAGGTGCCAACCGAATTTCCTGTACAGCGTAAAACAAATCATCTGATATAACTCTGGGATAATAGCCAGCGATTTCACTTATCCCTTTCCCTCTTGCACGATATGAAGGTACGCATATACCTATCAGAGCTTTATTCGCTAATAATTTTTCAATTACAGAAGGTCCCCATGCACTTTCTTTTCCTGAGAAATTCTTTACAGCATGATCATTTAAATACTTGGCTATTGCATTCAATGAGCGCCTTTCCATCCTGAGTTTAAAAATTAGCTCAATAGTTTTCACCCTGTCGGGGTCTGGAACAAAAGCCGTTCTTTTGTCATCTAAGGAGAGCCATCTCGGACAAGACGCCGTCATAATCGTACCTGATTCCATTGCATCCTGCCGTTTTTTCTTCCATGATAATTTAACCCTACTTGACTTTATCTCGCTTTCTTCATTTGCCCTTTGTGCTATAAGTATGGCTTTTATTAATGAATATGGCTCATTCAAAGAGTCAATATTATAGACTGTATTGTCGCAAAGAGTTATAACATCAATACCGTGATTCAAAATCAATTTCAGACGTTCAATCGCTTCACCGACTTTTTCTCTTGAAAGTCTGTCCAGACTTTCAACTAACAATGTAGTTCCTGGCAATATATAACCATGCTCTATAGCATCTAAAAATTCCGAAAAAGCTCCTGATTGTGCATGCTTTCCTTTGAATGCACTTAATCCTAAATCTTCATATGTTATGGTATCAAGATAATAATCACTATTTACCTTTAACCATTCAGCAATAAGTCTTCTCTGTCGGTTTAATGAGTCACCAGACATCTGACCTGGTGATGAAAATCGCATATATGCTATGGCTTTTTTCATGGTGACACCTGCTAACGTATGCTTTTATAAACCTTAGTGGTGGGATATAATTTTTGTTTAATTTTTATTTAAAAAGACAATTAAGGTCACATTATCTTGAATATACAATAATAATCGTATTGCAATTTTCTTACGCCATAATCTTGAAAGCACAAAAGAATACATAAAAAATAAAGACATTAACAAAAAGCATAAAACGAGGCTCATATAAATATAAGAGCCTCCATATTTTAGTCGTTTAGAAACAAATTATTTTAATGTGGTGTGCTTCGTGACAATAAATTAATAACCAACACACCGGCACAAATCAACATCATGCCTATAATGGCTGGCAGGTCCAGCCGTTGGCCGAAAAATCCCCATGACAGTAAACTAATCAGGACAATACCGACTCCTGACCAGATAGCATAAGCAATCCCTGTAGGAATATAAGCCAGCGTCTGAGCTAATAACCAGAATGATGCACAATAACAAATAATTGTACCAACAGATGGCCATAACCGTGTAAAACCTTCTGAAAACTTCATTAAGGTTGTACCAATGACCTCTGCAAGTATTGCACCACCAAGATAAATATAAGGGTTCATAGCATATTCTTTCCTGTTCAAACTGGAGAGAATTGTACTACAGTTTGAACTCAACTCACCTGTTTCATCATTGTGTTCCCATTGATGTTCTTTTATATACCCTCAATACCCGTTTCATCGCGGCACTCTGGCGACACTCCTTAAAAATCAGATTCGTGCTCACCTTTCCTTCCCGTTCTTCTCTGGTAGCGAACCGGTAATACACCGTTCGCCAGACCTTACCATCAACGACCAGGATTCCTGCCCGCGCCATTTTAGCCGCAGCCTGATTTATGCTGGTTACGGTTGCGCCTGTTACCGCGGCAACGTCCTGTGCACAGAAGCTCTTATGCGTCCCCAGGTAATGAATAATTGCCTCTTTGCCCGTCATACACTTGCTCCTTTCAGTCCGAACTTAGCTTTAATTTCTGCGATCTTCGCCAGCGCCTGAACACGATTTAGAGGTCTGCCGCCCATGACAGGAAGTTGTTTTACTGGTTCAGGGATCACCTCACCACGGTTAATTCTCGCAGTCATATGGACAAGCTCATCTGCGGCCTTGCGCCGTAATTCCGCGTCAGTCAGCGCATTGGCCCGCATGTTCTGGTACAGGTTGGTAACCAGCCAGTAGTGCGCGTTTGATTTCCACGGATAAGACTCTGCATCCGGATACAGGCCACGCTTCCGGCAATACTCGTAAACCATATCAACCAGCTCGCTGACGTTTGGCAGCCCGGCGTTAACAGATGCTTCTTCCCGGCACCAGGCGACAAACTGCCCGGGTGATGGCAGGAATGGTCGATTCTGCCGACGGGCTACGCGCATTCCAGCGTTAACCTGTTCCATTGTGGTGATCCCGTTTTCCCGGAAAGCCAGAACCCACTGGCGGCGGATTTCGTTCAGTTCATTCTGGTCACGGTTAGCCAGGCTCGCCGGGAAAGTTGCCAGTAACTGGCTTAACACACCGTTGATGATCTGCGCTACCTGCTGTACCTGTGGCTTTTCGTCGTACTGTTCCGGCATGTTGTTGGCGATCCGGCGCATCTGCTCACAGTCAAAGTTAACCATCTGTGCGGCGATGTTTTTCATAGCTCCACCCCGTAAATCCAGTCAGTGTTCGTCAGGTCGAGTTTTGGTTTGCCGGCTGTCACGCCAGCCTGTTGCTTGTTTCGGTTGATTTCGAGCTGGGTCCACTTGTCGCGGAGTTTGGCCGGACTTAGCACGTTACCGGACCAGAAGTTGTCCTGGCATGCCCAGCGGAACAGCACGCACATGTCGCGGTGGTTACGTCCGTCACGTTCACGCATCAGGCGGATATCGTTAGCCCACCCTGCAAAATTCGGTTTTCTGGCTGATGGTGCGATGGTCTTCACCATGTCAAACATCCACTCTGCGGCGGTCAGGTCTTCTGCTGTCCCCCACTTGCTGCCGCTCTGAATTGCAGCATCCGGTTTCACCACAGGAAGATCGTTTTCTGGTTGGTCAGAGGATTCGCCAGAATTCTCGGACGAAAAAGGTTTTATATTGTCTTTTGTTAGTTTGTCTTTTGTGTTTACCTGATTCGGGTAAACGCCTTTACCTGATTTGGGTAAACTTTTTTTACCTGATTCAGGTAAATTTACCTCTTTCAGGTAAACTTTATTTTTCTTACCTGATTCGGGTAATGTTGACCATTCACTGACCACATTATTAATGCCGGTATTCCGCCCGCTCTGAATAAAAATCCCACGCTTTACCAGAACACTTTTTGCAGCAGAACACTTGTGCGGCAATATCCCGGTTAATTCGGAAAGTTGCTCGTTGCTAACCCAATCCAGTTTTTTATTAAAGCCATATGTTTTGCGCATGACAGCCAGAAAGACCAGAAGCTGGTGCTGTGTTAATCCGGCCAGCATCACAGCTTCCAGCAACTCATTTGCAATGCGCGTATAACCATCATCGAGATCTGCCACGCGCGGCTCCTTTTGTGCCGCATCCGGCACTGGAAAATTGAATATCTCAGCAGTGTTTGCCATAATTCCTCCCGCAATGAGTGTGTTACGATTTGCACCTGAAAGTCGGCTCTGTTCCAGCAGACCGGCTTTCGCCATTTCTGAACCTGTCATATCGCCCCCAGCATGGTAGTAACCATCGCCATCAATGGACCAGCCAGATCTGGGTCCACACGAAACATCGACACAATACCTTCACTAATTTCCTTCAGTTTGAACCGCCCCGGGAATCCTGGAGACTAAACTTCCTGAGAAAGAGGTAAACAG